>ERZ767310.10-NODE-10-length-104038-cov-19.833175_pt1 | contig 104038 bp, 141 predicted proteins | sample MGYA00374954_ERZ767310 | MGnify/ENA primary metagenome ERZ767310 (study PRJEB28948, sample SAMN06267188) | marine metagenome | isolation source: Columbia River Estuary | place: USA:Columbia River Estuary, USA | collected 2013-07-23 ...
TAACTTCTATATTCCATTAATTTCATAAATCGTTTAAACATTACGTTTCCTCTTTGTTACAGCTTCTTACAGTCGAAGTATGATTTTTCTAACTGTACTGGTACACCGCCTTGTGCGATACACGCTTCTTTCCATGTGGGTTCTTTAAACTTAGTAATCACTGCATAAAACCCAAATGCTATGCATATTAATATTAGAGATGTCATTACCACAAACATATAGAAACCTAATTTCTGTACTACTTGCGCTGAGATCTCGAGGTGTTGTTCACCAACCATTAGATCGCAAACATTAATAATAATGCTACTAAGAATGCAAAGATTCCTAATGCTTCTGCAAATGCGACTCCTACAAACATTGTACCAGTATCCGGCTTCTTAGGCATTACTTTAAGTACACTACCAACAATCATTCCTACTGCGATGGCTGCGCCACCCATACCAAATGTTGCTAACCCTGCGCCAATTAATGCGCCCATTGTTGCTATATCACCAGTCATTATTTACTCTCCAACATTAATCTTCTTGCTTCTTCTACATATCCTTGACGATATAATTCACTTGCAGCTCTTGCTCTACCTGCTGACTCACCAAATGCCCATAAGAACATTCCAAGAGCAACTAAGCCTTTTGCTAATAATCTAAAAAATTTTGGCATTCTTACTGGTTGTTCACCTGCGATTTCCATTATACAAAACCTTTTAAGTTAGAGTTAGTTGATGCATATGGTAAAGTATCGCGTTTACGATTATCTTCCCATGTGTCGTTTGCGATCGAGCGAATGTCTCCACGACTGATACCAATGTCGCTAAGTTCGCGATCTGTTAATCCTTGGAGGGTTTTGAATGTTGCTCGTGCTTCTCTACGCTTAGCCATTGCTGCGCCGAATTTTTCGAAGAAGACTACAACTTTGTATGCAAATACTGATGCTGCAGATGATTCGTTATTTAGTGTGTGTGCCATTCTGGTACCTTTCCTAATAAGTGTTAAACTGTTTTACAATTTTATTTATTAAGGAAATTGGTAAATTAGCATGCCCTATTTGGCATTGCGGTTATGCACCAAGTGAAAATGTGACAGTTTGTCATTTTATAAATAAAATAAAAAAAGAGGTTGCAATGTCTAGTATTCATTATTTAAAAAGATCACAGAACGAAGCAGTAATCAAAGTATACGTAACAGACTCATCTGGCGATACTGTTGATGTTGCACTATCAGACCTTGCCGCTGCTGGCGAAACTTTTGATTCGGGTACAGCTTCTGTTACAATTAAAGAAATATTTTGGGGTTGTAAAGTCAACAAACACGTAGATGTATCTAGGTGGGATGGCGCAACTGCTCACGGACATTATTATTTTGTTAACTCTGGTTCTCATGAATATACAGGTTTCGTAGACAATGTTTACTCAGGCAGAGATATACGCATCATTGGCGACGGACCATTCCACGTCATTATGAAACTCACTAAAGAAAGTGGTTACACGTCTTAACCCAATCGTCTTTCTAAAACTCTCTTAACTTGAAGCATAAGAGTTTCTTCTGTATTATTAACCCCGGACCATTGAGATTTAGGGTTAATATATTTTTTAGTTTTTTCTTGATAGTTCATATAACGAATTAACGCTTTCAACAAAGCAGAAAGCAACATGCGATTTCTTACAAGAACTATCTTTTTCATCACGCGTTTGATGTTTTTATGCAGAAGAAAGCTGGTACAGGACCAGAACCAAACCCATTACCAAGATTAAGTCTACGAGCTAACTTGTTTGCTTCGTTCTTAGCAATTCTTAATTCAATTCTTGTATTCCATTTTGTTTCTACGATATCGTATTTCTTTTTATTCTTCAATGAAGTAAACACTACGTAACTCATGAAATCCCTCCTGCACCGAACAATGATTTCTTATCAACTCTGCCAAGTGGACCTTTATCAAATACTGGACCATTATCATCACTAAAAGAAACGGAAGGTCTTGGCATTGTATTAGCAACTGCTGGAGCTTGACTTAAATTTTGTGCTCCATCTTCAAGATCGTATAGTTGCATCTTAGCTCTATCAATACCTACAACAAATCTACGATAGTAACTTAAATCACCCCATCTATTCTTTAATTGTTTAATCATAAGCTGGCCTAGATTATCTAATTCTTCTGTTGTAATTAGACCTAATATGCAATCAGCAGTATGTGTTATTCCCATACTTTCAGAAGTATTAGTAAGATCAACGTCAGTATTCCCGTACCCGTCACGATTAAATTGAGACGAAGTAATAACAGCACAATTGTATTCCATCGCAAGACCACGTACCTCCTCTGCAATTGACTTAACTAATGTATATGAATTAGCTGCAGCAGCACCTTTGACACGAGCTGATGCACATATGTTTAGATAATCAATCATAATAATATCTGGTTTGAAGTTACGTTTCATTCGTAGCTCTGTTAAGAGATGACGAAAGTGACCTACGTGTGCAGAACCTGTTGGGAATTCTTTAACAACTAACTTGCCAGTTGATTTGCCTTTGATGCGTTCCATACGTTTGTAGTATACATCGCGTGGCATTTCAGCTACTTCATCAATAGTAACATTAAGCATATTAGCATCTATGCGTTCTGAAATACGTTCTTCAGCCATTTCCATAGTAATATATAATACGTTTTTACCATGAAGTAAAGCTGCTGCTGCGGCATGGCATTTAACTAAAGATTTACCGCCACCAGTTGTAGCCAAAAGAACTGTCATTGATTTACGAGGCAAACCACCCTTCGTAATCTTATTCATAATATCTATATCAAAAGGAATACGCTCTTCTTTCTTGTGATAGAAGTCATAACGTGCTTCATAGTCTTCAAGAAAATCATGGCCTACACTTGTATCAAAGCTTATACCTAATGAGTCCTGAAGTAGCGCTGGTAAACCGTCTTTACTTAATTCAGTTTCTGATCCATCAACAACTAAGATTGCTTTACGGATTGCATTGTATAGATCTCTATCTTGGCAAAACTTCTCAGTTTCTTTAACTAGCCAATCAAAGTCTGTTTTCTCATCAACTTTTAGTGTATCTACAGAGGACATTACGTTTTTATACGTATCCTCGTTCATATCTTTCTTTTTATCAAGTTGTAATTTTAGAACCTCTATTGATGGAGGATCACGATATTCATCTACATACTCGGAGTAAGTGTTGAATATCTTTTGAAGATTGTGGTCTTCAAAGTAATCTGTTTTAATATAAGGATATACTTTTCTAAAGTAGTCTTCATTAAATATCAGATTAGATAGTACTGTTGCTTCGATCATTATATATTCCCAGAATTCTAAGTTGAATTGTGGCGAGCAACATAATTACCCGCCACAAATTTATAGTAAAACATTAAGTTGAAAATGTCAACCTTATTCGACTGAGGTCTCTTCAATAACTTCGTCGTCATCGTTTCTCATGATCGAACCACCAGCTCCGATTGTAAAGTGACTCTTGATGTAAGAAGCAAAATTAGTTTCTTCAAACATTTTTAGCCAAAACTCTTTATTATCGTTAACTTCTTTGGCACGCATAAGCTTTTCAGATATGACTTCACCAGTTTCAGGATTAATAGCTTCATACCATCCAACTTTAGGCTTGTTAAGATAGCCACCTTTTTCAGCCACATCCATTAGACCCGACCATTTCATAATACCACCATCCCATGACACTGAGATTGGAATCTTAGATTTTTCCTTAACGTGTCTTGATTTTTCGATATTAATAACGAAGTGATAGCCTTGAATTTCTGTACCAACTTTATCTTGTTGGCGACCGATAATCCAAATAGCATCTGCTGAATAATAAATGCCTGTACCGCCAGAAATAATATCTTTAGGATATAGACCGATCTCTTTGTATGTGTGGTTAACAGCAATGAGCGGAATATCTTTAAGATTAAGATGCGGCGTAACAATTCGAAACAAAGACTTAAGAGCTTTTGCTCGAGACATATCTGCAACTGACTTACCATCAAGTGCGTCATCTACTTCTTTCTTAGAAGCTAAGTTACCAACAGAGTCAATAACAACGATAACTTGTTCACCCTTTTCAACTTGATCAAGCTGATGAGAGATATCAAACTTAAGTTCTTCAACATTTGTAATTGGAGTATGTACTACACGATCCATATCAATATCGAAAGATTCGAAGTAAGCTTGAGGTGTACCAAATTCTGCATCATAAAATAATAGTACAGCATCTGGATTTGCTTTCATATAAGCACCAGCCATCAACAATGCGAATGCTGATTTAAAGTGCTTAGAAGGACCTGCTAATACTAGCAAGCCTGGAACAACACCGCCATCAATTCTACCTGATAACGCGACATTTACCATTGGAACCTGTGTAGGTGCCATGTCTTTTTTGCCGTAAACTTTAGAGTCCATAAGAGGAGCCGTCATTTTAATCGTGCTGTTTTTCACTAGTTTGTCTAATAGACTCATATTATTTTCCCTCTACAATACTATATAATTTAGTCTTATAGGCCTCGATCTTACTTACTCGATCAGGCCAATAAATTGTTGATTTTTCTTCGTTCTTACAAAGATTATCTAAGAACGGAGTAATTGATTTATATAGAAGTTCTAGACGATATTCAAAGTCGTCAGCAGCTACTTTAGCATCATTGAGTTGGTCCTCAAGTGATTGTTTTTCGTTACTGACTTCTTGAATTTTTTCCTCGGCCGCAGCTTCTTTTTCCTGAAGCTCTTCATCAATGAAGCTGAAGCCGAAGTCAAAATCTAAAACCTCTTCGTAGGTTTTACTAACCATTCGCTAGTTCCTTAAAAATTGAGAGGTCGTCGTCATCATCGTCCATAGGTACACTTGCCGCTTGAGCTGGCATAGCTTCTTTTAAAGTAGGTTCTGGGGCCGACTTATTACCGAAGCTGCTTAGATCTAAATCATCATCTTCTTCAGCTGTAGAAGGTGTCGAAGCTTCTTCATCAAGAGCAAGAACTCTGTAAAGTTTTGCTTTCAATTCTGAATATGATTTAAAGTTCTTTGGATCAACCATGTCTTGCAACTTGTGCTGTTGATTCCAAATACGTTCGATCTCTGAATCATCATCAGCAATTGCTGATACGCTATCAAAGTCTGATTTATCATAGTTGGGATAACCAGCTACTTTTTGAATCTTGAGACGGAAGTTAGCACCTTCCCAGAAATCAAACGGATTGATTGCTGTTTCATCGTCGAACTGTGGGTTCATCAAATCGTTCAACTTTTCAAAGATCTTTGCACCAAACTGGTACATGAATACTTTGCCGTCGTTTTCAGGATTTGCTGAGTCTTTGACAACTAAAACGTTTGCGAAATACTTAAGACGACGCTTTTGCTTACGAGCAATTTCTTTATCAGATTCAATACCTGAATTCCATAGTTTAGAGTTATACTCTGAAACGGGATCGTCTACGTTAATAGTTGTAAGTGAGTTTTCGATATACCATAAGCCTGTTGGGCCTTGGAAACCGTGATCCCATACACGAACAAAAGGCATCTCTTCACCTTGTGCTGCTGGTAGGAAACGAATAATAGCAAAGCCATTACCAGCTTTATCGCGGGTAGGCTTCCAAATTTTACCTTCGTTGGGGTCTGAGTAGCTCTTCTGTGTAATCTTTTCGAGCTGTGAGTTCAACTTGTTAAGTGATGTTGAACGATTCTTTTTCAGTGCGTTGAAATCCATAGTCATGGTTTATTTCTCCTAATTTTGCGTTGTATAGCGTTTGTTTTATATTGCGATGTATATGTGGAATGTGTCCACCATCTATTTATATCAAAAGAAGTAGTCTTTGATAACCTTTTTAAACTTTTTTTGATCTATATCTAAGAAAGGATAATACTTCTTAGATAGTCTTATAATATCACGTGCCACGATTTTGTCAACCAAATTTGCATCCCAATAATCAAATATCTTTGCGGAATGCGTAAGTATCGTAAAAGTTTCAAGTGTTATTTGTCTTTGTATAAAGAGACGTAATATCTCAGGATGTTGTCCATTAACTGAAACAAAATTATCCTGATATACGTCTCTTAATTTGGTTAGATCTTCTTTAACTACGCGAGTAAGCGAGTCTCGCTTCTTCAACCAGTCAATATATCGATCTTCACCTGCTTGCTCAAGAATTTCTCTTATCCATATATTAGGCTTAACTATCATGTTAGCCATTAGTAATTTCTCTGGATCATCTTTTTGAGCAAGCTTATGGAAGAAGAAAACATCATTACGAGTACGATACGTATCGAATGAAGCTCTAATCTTTCCTCTGTACTTATGATAGTCGTATTGATCAGTAGTAAAATGCTTTTTCATAGCAAGATACTTTACGTAACAATTAAACGACTCTTCATTAGCAAAGCTCTGTGATGTCTTTATCATCTTCTCTTATAACCATTTTCATTTTAACAGCTTCGTTTCTTACTTTCTCTTTTAAGATCGAAGACTTTTTAACAATATCAGCAACCGCCTCTATTTCTAAATCATTTTTACGAGCATATTCAACAAGAGCATCAACATAGTTAACGCCAGTTTGTAACATATATGATATATCGTGGTGTACTTTTTCTGGAGTTCTTGGATTTATAACCTTTTCCTTATTATCCATTTAATGTTTTCACCCCAGACAACCAATTACTCGCAGCACTTTCTGCCCATGTAATAGATTTACCTTGATATAATTCTTCTTGAATAAATTCTTCGTTAATAAAAAATCTGCATCCACAACCATCTGTTGTTGTAAAATATTCAGCCTTAAGTGTTTTTCCTGCTTTTTCTACTATTATAGTATCGCCTGCCATTTTGTGTTCCTTAATATTAGTAGTTGCTTTAATTGAACCACAATTAGAACAATGAACTACAGTCACGAGGAACAAGTGTTCGCCGAATGTCAATGTTTGTGATTCAGATATTATGTTTACTCTACTACAACATGCATTAATTGTAAACCCTTTTTCCATTTAAATTACCTCAAATAGAACGTCGTCGACGTATTGGTTTTTTCCTTCCTCTGAAATACCCATAGCTAAAATAGATCTATGAAGATGAGGGTTCATCTTTTGATTTGTGCAGTATTTGTTAAGTAATGGTTTTGTATCACGATTTGATACAAACGCACTGTCTTTAAGATTAGTTAAGTAATGATCAACCAAATCTTTTGTTATGGCCATAAACTGGTCTAGTTCTTCGCCATCTCTAATATTGCCAACAGCTAGCATATTATCAGAGAAAATTTCTTTAGCCCATTCGGGTAGTTCTCGTGGTTTATTCCATTCGATACCGTAAACTTTTTTCGCCATATAATCATTATAAGCATGATCATAACCATGCAGTGGTGAAAAGTCCATAAACGAACCTGTAATTTTTTTAGGTCCTGCTACAATATCAAATCCCAAAATCGGCAGTTCAATGCCTACTCTTGGAAATATATTAATATGCATAAGCCATAAACCTTTACCATCATCAGGTACAATAGTTTTAAGATGGACTTTACTTACTTGTTCGGATTTCCAAAAAGTATCTTTCCAATCTTTAAATTTTAGATCTTCTGTATACTTTTCGTTATTATAACGAGTAAATTGCTGATCAAAGCATTGTGTAAGATGATCAGCATATTCGTTTAGTCTTATCCAGAGTGGGTGCATTTTGAGTTCTTCTTATGTGTTTTATATCCGCCTACAAACTTGTTATAGACTGTTGCATGCTTTAATTTTTCATACTCTTTTGTATCTACTACATGAGTTTTGATTTCTACTTTGTTTTCAGTTAAAGGATGTAGATAAACGAGAGGTTGACCTGCGTCTAAATCTAATTGTTTTCCAGCCTGTATCATTAAATTAATATGTGTTCCATTCTGATATTTGTAATTAACGACACCAGGCGGAATAAGCATATCTGATGCAGCTGCGCCATAAGACCAAAAAGCTTGAGACCAATAGAAGTTTACACCAGTTTTTTCTCTTAAAACCCAGGGCGAAAATATCTTTAAATGCTTAAGCGGTGCAAATTCACCCATTGGAGTTGCTTCAGGACTATTATGAGATTCCATTCCAAAGTTGCAAAGTTTATTTGGGTATTGGTATGAAAACGTTCCATCTACTTCTACTCTAAACATCAAATCTGCCCATAATGAAATAGTAAAGCTATTATTAATATTATCTTGAAAGCCTTGACACATTTTAAACGTAGCAGTTTTTCCTACTAATCCTTGAGTGCTTTTCTTTTTTATTACGGTTTTCATGTCAGTAAACCAACTCGGTAAATGCTTATTAGATCTTTCTATTGGATATTTTGCAATATTTTCCTGATCTGTAAAAGCATCTACCGTTATTTTTTTCCTTCTATGGAAAATCATTTCTTTTTACGTAGCCTTCTTAATTTATTATATTCATTTACTAATCTAGTTTCAGATATTGATTTCTGAAGTCTTCGCCTGGTTCGTGCTGCTCTACTTCGCAACATCCTTAAAGCACGAGGCTTTGGCTTGAGGTTAACTTCTTCTAATGCTTCATTATGCATTGTATTCCTCCTTGTATAGATTATTAATTTATAATACCATATTTTTACGTATATGTAAACGTTTATTTAGATAATTCGTCAAACAGTTCTGAAGCAAAGTCGAAACAACGTTTAGCTTCTACTTCCATGCCATCGTGTAAAAGTTTTCTGAATTCTTCAATAAGAACTTTAGTATCACCTTCAAATTCATACATTACACCTTTCCCAGGTGTTTTAGCTTTAATGATTTGTCCGCCGTGTAATTCACCAAAGTGTCTTACATACATATGAGACAGTAAACCATCATTATCATCTGCATCAGCTAAACCTTGCATGTGTGACATACAACGGCCTACAGATTCTGGATAATGATCAATATCATCAAACCCGTAGATCTCACCAAGTTCTTCAATATCTTGAAGTATACGTGGTGCCCTATAAATTGTTGCAAGATGTGGGGGAATAATTACAATATCTTCTAATAACTTGTAGACTAGATATTGGCAATTAAGAAATTTATAATATACGAATGGATCAATACCACCGCTTATTAATTGCTTAGCAAACTTTCTGCGTTCTGCGGCTTGGTGATGTGCCCAAGTGAGTTGCTTTAATTTGTTTGTCATAATGTAAACGCCTCTCTATAATGATGTAATATTATTTATAACAACAAAAAAGGGAGCCGAAGCTCCCTTAAATGTAACTTACTGTGTAGAGTAAGTTAATGCAATTTACTGTGTAGAGTAAGTTTAGAAGTTAAAGCTTAAAGTCGCTTTTGGTGTGTATGCTTCTGCATCGATGTCATAATCTACTGCACCTTCAAGATCTAAACCTTTTAGATTGTATGTATATGAACCACCTACATGCTGAGCCATATCGTCTTGATCACCAGATAAGTAAGCAGTTACGCCCATTACTGTTGCGTCAGCTTCAAAACCAATATTTTCAGATGCTGAACCGTAAGACATTGCACCGCCTAAACGAACTCCGTCAATCATTCCTGCTGTATCTGCACGACCTGCAATTACCCAGTCTTGTGAATCAATGTTATAGTCACCAGCTGTTGATATTTCGAGGATTGAAAGATCCATACCGTATGTTGCTTGAACATTAGAAATATCTGTTACGTCTGTAGATACACTTGTAAATCCAAGAGCTACTGTTGCGCCTAAACCTGAAATTTGTAAGCTTTCATTCATAGTTGGCTCTTCGATTGTTGAACCTGCTTCAGTTGAGATCCATGCATTACCTTGATCTCCGAAAGATAAACCCATGCCTGCTACTGTTGTGCCCATTGACCATTCGTCTAATTTAAGTTCATCTGAAGAACCTACTACGAAATCCATTGAGCCTGTTGCTAAGCCGTTAGCAAGATTACCATTAAGTTCGAACGAAGTAGTAGCGCCGTACTTATCGTTTGCACCTTCTGCGATTACTGTTTCGATTGAGCCACCGAGTGTGACTGCCGCTGGTGCTTCTGGAGCAGCTTCCTCTGCGAATGCTGACGTTCCTAAAAATACTAAAGCTGTTGTTGTTAAAAATTTATTCATACTACTTCTTTCCTTTTCTAATAGTTTGTATGTATGCGAACTTTTCTGTTGCTAGGTAAGTTGCCAACCCCCTGTGTTTATGCTGCTAGAGCATAACCAGATGGTGCGAAATTTTCATTTGCATTTAGTTTAATTGATCTATACGCGATCACCCGATGAACTCCACTTAGCTATCCCGTCCGTCGATCCTAGTTCATCCCCATCAAAAACACACATAATGCGCTTGTGGTGGAGATGCGCGGTACTGCCCCGCGGTCCGATCCGTATTCACGTCACTTCAACGTTCACTAAGTATATATAATGTAAAATGGGCCAAATGTAAATACAAGAGGCCCATTAAAAGTAATATGTGATAAAAATATTACACTGGATTAATCACAGTATGAATAAGTAATACTAATGCTACTGAAGCACCAAGACCAACCATCATTTTTCCAAAGTCTTTAGCAACTAATGGAAATACTGATTTTGTTTTCTTTTTACCAAAGTATGTAGCCATTGCAAGTTCTCGACCTGCAAGTAAACCAACGAAAACCCATGTTGTACTCATAGGAATATCATTTAGTTCTTTAAAGAAGTATAGACACAACCAATAGAATAAATCAATCAATGTGGCCGATCGTACGTATCGAGTGTTATGTTTCTCTAATACGATTTGCTGGATCTTACCACCCCGTTCTCTAAACATAAAGAACAATCCACCGACAAATACAAATGATATAAGTATCATTAAGTCTACCGGTACTTGCCTTGGTAAGAATACTGCGATGTTAGCAATATCGTGTGATAACCAAGTGTACCATAAACCACCAGTAGCAACCCATTGAGCAACGCGCCAATAGTTCTTATTACTTTCGCTTACGGGCTGAGTTTCATCATACCATCTACCGAAATACTTATGAATTGCAAACCATACAAGATAAGCAAACGCAGCCGCTACACCATAACCCATAATAGATTTCATTAGCATTTTTTCCAACACGAACGTTGAAGCGAATACAGATAAAACTAAAAATGATGTTGATACTGGTACACCAATACGAGTTAATGCAACTAATATTGCTGGTGCCGCGGCATGATACCATTGTACTTCTTGCCATGGAATCTTATTTAAACGACCATAACTAATATCGCCACCATTGACGCTCCAACCATACCATAGTGTAGCTAATAAGACGGCAGATGCTGCAGCCCATAATGTTTTATAACTAAATCTCTCATTGTTTGATGCCATCCATGTACCGAGAGTCTGTACTGAATCATTCGCTATTACCGCATAAGCAGCTAGCAGGAAGCCGACAAGGCTCCACACTGTGAGTAGTTCCATATATTTCTCCTTTGTTTGACGGCTTTACCCCGTCGCTCACAAAAGTTACCATTATTGATAACGAAGCTATTTATTGTTTAGCTATAAGACTATTATACCGTGACTTAGAAAAATGTCAACCGTATTATAAATACTTCTATACTATTAAATATGAGGTTATTATTATGAAGTGGGACGAAGACGCTCAAGCATTAACGCGATTAGGCATGATGTCTGATTGGCAAGAATTCCAAGGTTTTGATGCTCGTAAAGTTATGAAAGAAATAGAACCTTTCAAAGACGATTGGAAACGATATAATCCCAATAAACCGAACAATAGATGGGGCCTCAGTGTTACATCAATCGACGGTGGATTAAGCGGAATTCCTGACTTAACTAGTTTAAAAAACTACGAACAAGAAACTGGAATCGTAGTAAACAATCAAGACATTGTAGTTCCAACAAAAGTGTGGACACAAAGCGAAGAACTTTCTAGATTATTATTGCCGTGGGAACGTTGGATAACGCGCTGCCACTTTTTAAGAATGGATAGAGGAGGTTTCTTTCCAGATCATTTCGATATCAACAAACACGATTCTTCTTATGATGAAATAAGATTGACAGCTTTTGTGAACGTAAACGAATATCATTTTAAATGGTTATACGATGATAAGATTGTTAAATGCAATAACGGATCACTATGGTATTTCAATGGAAACAAAAGGCATTGCGTATTTTCAACTAAAGATGATATGATTATAATAGTAATATGCTTGCATTGGGATAAAGATTTATTTCATTATATGTTAGATAACGGTATATGTAGCTAATGATTTGGTGTTTACTCGGCATATTTGCTGGTGTGATATTTGGAATTATTCCAGGAGCAGGAGCATTTCTCGCTGTCGCAACTTTCTATCCTCTATTAGCGTTTTTAGATCCGTTTAATATTCTAATCTTTTATGTAGCGTTAATCATCACATCAAATTATACCAATTCTGTAACTGGCATACTATACGGGATACCAGGAGACGCTGCTGCGGTTACAACTGCAAGATACGGGCATAAACTGTTCCTAGAAGGAAAGGGTCATTACGCAGTAAGCTCTAATGCTGTCTCAAGCACAATAGGATCTATCTTTGCTGTAGGTTTATTTTTGGCCTTTGCATCAAACTTATTTGGCTTATTTAAATTCTATAATAGCACAATACAAGTAGTAGTCATATCAATAGCAATCATTCTTTTAATATTTCTATCAGAGCAGGCTAAATGGAAATCTATTATTCTTTTCGTATTTGGTGGTGTGCTCGCAAAGATAGGTTTTGATAATATATCTTATGAAACATGGGGAACTTTTGGTATTGATTACTTAACTTTGGGAATACCCTTTAGTTCTGTAATGATTGGTTTGTATATCATACCAGAAATACTGAAATTTAAAGATAAAGAATTTAAAGATAATAATAAAATATCTAAGTTTGGTTATGATATTAAAACCGTGCCTTCTACTATAATAGGAGCATTCATTGGTTTTTGGGCAGGATTAATTCCAGGAGTAACAAACATATTAGGTGGTTATTTAAGCGCTAACGTAGTTAAGACAGATATCAACAAGATTGCTGCGGCTGAATCTGCAAATAACAGTGGAGCATTAAGCTCGTTACTGCCATTAATAATATTAGGAATTCCTATTGTGAGTAGTGAAGTCTTGATATATTATTTGGTATTATCGAGAGGATTTACATTTGATATTGAAACGTTACACATATTTAAGGATATACTTTATTATATTCCTCTTATTCTTGTCATATGTTTATTTCTATCTTGGGTTTGTTTTAATCAGTTAGGTATTATAGCCAAATATATAAAACAACACAAACATATAATTACGACGTTAATAGTTGTATTCATTTCTATAATGAGTTTACATATATATCCTGTAAAAGAATGGTTATTAATATCATTACTAGTACTATCTGTTTTGGGTTATTTTATAAGAAAGTGGGATACGTTTCCCATATTATACGGTTTCTTTTTAACGGATTTATTTTGGAATAACTTAATGAGAGTGATCGCGATATACTCATGAAAAATCTTATATTATCATACGCCAGAGCTCATCATAGAATAGGTTGCATGAAGAAAGCTATTGAAAGTTTAGGCCAAACTGTAGATATAAAAACTGATAACTTTGATACAATAGAAGGCTCTTATGATAGGATATGGACTTTATCAGAAAGTCTATTGCCAGTTCAAGCGCAGTTAGAAATTAAGTTAGGTTTAAAAAACCTTTCTGTTTCAGCTGCTGAAGTACTGACTGACAAAAAGAAGTTTGACGATTTTTGTATAGCTATAGGATTAGGAGATATGATACCTAAAAGCGTGATACCAACGTGCGAAGAAGATTTGTTCGATGGAGATCTTATAGTTAAACCTACTGTGGGTTCTGGTACTAAATTAGATGGATTTTCTTATACTTCATATCACAGTAAAGAAGAATTACTAAACAATATACCAGATAATTTCTTTGAAACAAATAAGAAAGGATTTACTGACCCTAAATTTAATAACGTACAAAGTTATTATATGGTTCAAGAAATGTTACCTACGTATTCTGAAGTTTATGGCTATTATGCTTATATCGATATGGATGGAAACGTGCATAGACAATTTTGTGTAAAACTTGATACAAAGCTTATTCGTTACGGCAACTCAAAATATTACAATCATCCTTACGTTATTCAAAGTATTGATGAGGATGAAGTACCAGATATCGTAAAAGAATCATCTGAAATATTTTACGAGAGTATAGCAGACGTGTTGGGAGTTAGAAATATGTTTATTTCTGGTCCTGACTTTTATGTTTATGACGGCATAACTAAAATGATAGATTGCAATCCCAGAATTGGTACTGGTAATACTCTTATGGATAAAGCAATGGGGTTTACTGTCATACCTGACATTATATCGAATAAGAAAATACAATATAATAAACACTTTATTTGGAGACAGGCTGATTTAAAACCCGGCACAATCAAAAGGGTTAAAGATTATTCGCACCTAAAAGAATATATTAGTGAAACTTCTCATGAGTTACATGAAGGTAAAGTAATCGCAGAACAAACTAACGCATCAGACAGCATTTTTAATATGAGCATAATTGTACTAGGCACAAAAAAGCCTGATATGCAAAAAACATATCAGGCCGTTAAAGAAGAACTACAAAATTCTATCGAATACTATTAGTTAGTGTTCAACAAAATTGCTGCATTTGTTTTAGCTACGATTGCTTCTTTGTTAGAATCATCTACAACGTAAGTAACTGTACCTTCAAAAGAAGTCTGCCATGCTTCTGTAGCTGCTAACTCAGTAACTGCATTTCGTAGTTCAGTAACTGTATCACCAGATGCATTCACTGCCAAAATCATATCAACAAAAGCGAAATCTAAACCACCATCTGCACTAAATGCAAAACACGTTCCGTCTGCTTCTACTTTTGATTGGCGTGTTTGAATAGTAAAGATTGTATCAGCATCTCCACCCAAATAACCGCGCGTTGTTCCGCCAGAACCTTCGTAAGGTACTACCTCAAAAGTTACTTGGTTATCAGCGCCCAATTCATCTAAGAATTTATTTACTGCAGGAGATTCTCCCCATGTAGCAATCTTTACAGTTTCGCCAGCCATTGAAGAAAGCGATGTATATTCACGAGAACATAAAATTGTTTCGTAGGTTTGCAATGCTACGATAGTATCACCATCAATAGCAGGTTTTGGTAGACTATCATCTGCAGGCCATTCAGTAGACCACATAGTCACAACATCACCGTTATCGAAATAAGAAGCAGCGATAACCGGGTTTCCAGCTTGTACAACGTTTGTTCCAATCTGTTCTGCAACCATACTCATAACCGCATTAAAGCCGCCTGAGTCTGATCCAGTATTTACAACTGTTGTTTCTGCTGATGCTGAAGTCGCAACAAAAGCTGCGGCAATAATAAAGTTCTTAATCATAATATTGTTTCTCCTTTTATGATGTGTTTATCTCATAGAGATAATGTTATAGTACATTGTTAATCACGAAATGTCAATAAATTCATTCCGAGCGTATTTTTTGTCTGAAGGGAGTATCTTTTTCGTTAGGTCTACCACACATTCTGTGGCATATATCTAAGTCTTCGTGCCCATAATCTATCATCACTTCAATTTTATTCCAAATGATAGAGTCTTCAATATCCTCTACATTTTCAAAGTTATTTATATGCAATGCCGGATCAAATAATTGTTTGTATATTTTATGCTGTCTACTTTTGTAGCTATCTGTCCAGCAACACGGTACTATATATCCGTCTGCAGTCAATGCTCTGGTTCTTGTACCGTTCATACATTTAGGATATAAAGGACGTTGCAAGATTTTTTCCTTCCGGTATATAAGGATCGTTTGGTCCATCGAATCTGGCAGAAACATTAAGTTCAAATATAATATTATTATCTCGTGCCATTTCTTTTGCTAATTCTATATTATCTTCGTTATAATTAAAAGCTATATATTGCCAAACAGGTTTTTTGTTTAAATGCTTTGTTGCTTCAACCATAATATTAAATAGCTTTACTCCATCTTGATTTTTGCGATATATATGACTTTGCTCTGGTAATCCATCTATTCCAAATGTCCAATCGCAATTTGGATTTGCTTTAAAACATTCTATATACCAATTCATATCTCTATAACCAGCAGCAGTATTTACTTTTGTATCGATACCTGCTTCATAAGTAATTTCTAAAAACTTTGCCAAATCTGGATTCATTACTACGTCACCTCTTTGTCCGCAAAATTCTATAAAGTTTGTATAATACCTAGCTATTTTTTTGAACTGATCTACCGTTAAATCGTTACCTGGAACTTTTTGTCTATTCTTTACGTACCAAGCTCTTTCACATTTATGACATTTAAGCATGCATTTATGTGAAGCATCTATTACTATTCCTCTTTTATTTCTTTCATTCATCGAAATATAAACCAAAATTCTTAGATATGAAATGAATTATAGTAGTGTTTTCTTCCTTTATAGAGCCTTTTAATTTTAGCAAAGCTCTTTTTCTTTCTGGTGTACCTTCAATAAACTCATGCTTATTTCCATAGAAATGTCTTGTGTGCCATTTATACCCAAGATAAAATAACGGTACGTCGTTAATTCTAGTCTTATAAGACATAATAGTTTCATTGTCATATCCAAACGAAGCCCTTATGTTTTGAGGATACATACTGAACTCGTCTTCTTTTAGCTCTTTCATAGTTTCTATTACGCTATCAATATCAGAAAAATAATCGATCTTTTTCATTACTTCTTTAGAAGCAAGCATAACTCCGGTATTGAATACAATGTTGTCTCCTTCTTTATCATCCTCTTGTAAAAGAGCATGAGCATTCCAGTATTTAGCTTCAGGGTTTCTAAAGTCTTTTTTATAATTATTCAAGTAATCATTTGTTTCATCAATATGTAATAGCTTCTTATCATCCATAATACAACAAAAAGCAAAGTCTGCTGGCATAGTATTAAATGGCGAGTCGTAATTAATAAATGTAGTATCAAAATCTACATACATTACTGTGTCGTAATCTTTTGTAAGTTTATCTAGCAACCAAACTTTATATAGATTAACTACATCGTATTCTGATAAGTCTGGAAATCTACTTTTAAACTCTTCATAATTGTCGTCTCTTGAATAATGAATATACTCTACACCAATTTTGTCGGCATAGTCTTTGTGGTTATCAAGTAGTTTATCTCTATATTGATTTAATAAACGTTTGGTTGATGCGCTTTTGTTTTCTTCTGTATCACTATAACTCTTTGGATGATCTAGATTATCTTCGTGTATGTCAATATGTAAAGAGAATATAGCCTTTGTTCTTTTATTAAAAAAGTGGTCAAACTGTTTATGAATAATGTGTACACACTTTCCTTTGATAGGATCTGCACCAAATCCGTCATAAATGTTATGCCACTCATCTTCTAATATAGCATACGGTACATTGTATTTTTCAAGTATGTAAGAGAATATAGACTCGTTATTTGGATAATAAAGTGCATTGATAAGATTCTTTTTTGTCTTAAGAACATTTATCTTTTCAATTGCTTCTTTCATTCTCTCAATAAATTTAATATTTAAAATATCTTCAGATCTGCCTAACATAATACCCGTATTAATTACATGACATTCTTTACCGTCTAATAAATCTTTAGTAATAAAGTACTTTAAAATAGGACTTCTTAATCCAACAAAACTTAATAATACCTCAGACTTTTCTCTTGAAATTATCTTTTCATCTTGGTCTTTAACATGAATACCTTTGCTTAAATCGTGTGCGTCAAAAATATTTTCATCAGTATTAAACAACACGTCTGTATCAACATATAAAACTTCGTCATACTCTTCAGCCATCTTTGCGTATAAATGATGTTTGTATAGATTAACTTTAGTGAATTCGAGTGAAGTATCTACATCAAAATCTTTCATTTCATTATGAAAAAATTTAAAATCTACGCCGATTTTATCTGCGTATTCTCTCTTATTGTCGATAAGATCATTAAAGTATTTTTTTAATAAAGCCCTTTTAGCGTTATCTGAATGGCTAGTCTTTATTACTTCGAACTGATCAAAGCCCATTAATTCTTTATTATTGGAAGATGCGTTGGTATTATCAATATCGTCGTGTATTGTAAAAATAAGTCTTTTCATCGGCCTATTACCATATATCTATTATATCTTTCAGTAGCAAGTGACTCCTTAAAAAACACTTTATTTAACTCTAACGATTCAAGAAACTCTTCCAACGTATCGTGAGTATTAATGTGCGATTGTATTTCGTTATAATTATTACCCTGAAAACAAACGATCGCCTTTTTCTTTTTAAGCATAGTCATCATCTTTATATCTTCCTGTTCCATATGTTCTGTACTTGTGTTTATAATTAGATCAAACCATTCGATATTAGAAATCGCAAAATCTGCAGCATCTTCCACAACAAAGTGCGTATTCTTATGCCTTATACCATCGGTTAAACTTAAAGCAAATTTTTTAGATAAAGGATCTGTATCTATATTATGAATTACTACGTTATCTGACACGTATCTTCTAATAAGTAAACTTATTAGACCGTACCACGAACCCATTATACAAATATGTTTAACGCCGCTTAAATAAGGTAATACTTCTTTAATAAGCCATTCTTTACTTTTAAATTGGTTTTCATTTACTGAGTTTATAATATCGAAACTTCTATACAAATCTACATCAGGATCATACTTTGATTGAGTATAGATTTCTTCAATTTCTTTTAAAGCGTTTTTATAAAGCAGTTCTTTGTAGTTCATAATTTATTCCATTATACATATTAATCGGTGCAGTACCTTCATAAGGATTTGCTACACTGTTTACAATTCCATCATCAAATCTGTTTATATCAAAACCTTCATGAATTAAAAATCTATCAATACCTTTATATTTACGAGTATAATAATCTTTATTAGTTAACAAGTGATCCCATATATGGGTTTGTTCGCCAGCAGTCCATGTGATTATTGAACTATTTATTGTCACGTCGTAAGCGTGTTTTGCCATATACATATCTTGTTTCCAATACGAATTAAGTACAGTTAATCCATCCCATTTTAAATAGGAAGTTGGATCTTCTTTAATATCCATATCTAAATCGAAGAATAAACATTTACCTCTGACAGGAAAGTCTGAACTAAACATAGCGAGTTTATTCCACCAAAATCTTAATTGTGGTTTTTTAAAACACGGAATGCATTCTATTTCAACTCCTAAATGATCTTCTGTATAACAGAGATATTGCGAAGATGGAAAGTATACCATTAATTGATCTCTTAATCTATTCACATGTTCGGCGTTATACTTATCGCCGTGTTTTACAAAAATAATATTTTCAGGTGTCATGATATTCTCTTATTTGATGAAGTTTTTTTGTTCTAGAACTGCATTGTTTTTCACATTGTTTTATTGGTTTATCGCTATTAATACTTTGCGGTAAAGTTTTTGTAAACCATTCGCTATTAAGTATATCAGTTAGATTTGAATGAAATAAGTTATACTTTTTTAAATCTTTGTTATAACCCTTAGAATATACGTCGTGTTTATTCATTTCATTTGTTATTCCTTGTCGATGCATATAATGCGCATTAGCATGGTAACAGCATGGCATTATTTGACCGTCTGGATTTACGACTATTTCATTACGAGGTTTTGCCCAACGACAAATTATTTCATTGCTAAGAATATTGTTTTTTGTTCCTGCAACATAACCTTTTGGTAAAATTTCATGATCAGCTCTTTCGAAATAATCTTCTTTACCATTCTCATCAATAAACACGTCTTTTCCGTTGTCAACTCTATCAAATCTGTCAGATATTACAAACGTATGTCTGACAGATCCGTTCTTTTTAACTAAAGCAGTTAATTCATCCTTGTATTCTTGATTGTGTTTAAACAAAACAGATTGAGAATGTACTATAGCATTAGTCATAGATAAAGTTTCCATGTTAGATAGAACTTTTTCTAGATCTGTAAATCTGCGATACTTGCTATGCATTTCTTGGTCTATGCCGTCAACAGCAAAAACAACTTCAAGTCTATTACTGCACATTACTCCTACATTCCACCACCAATCTTCATTTCGAATACTGCCATTAGTGTCTACTGATATTGTTGTTTCGGAATTATCTATAATGTATTTGAATATCTTATCAAGTTCTTTGCACATAACAGGATCACCAAAAGTTCCGCAAAACTTAAATGTATTAATATACTTTAAATCTTCTGGTGAAAACGCTTTTTGAAATGTTGCAAGATCCCATTGTACTAAAGGAAGCCAATCGACTTTACCTAAACCGTTAGAATTGGTTCTATGACATTGAGGACAGCCTGCATTACAAAAAGTGCTGATATCAAGAAATACCTTGATATCGCTTGGGTTCCATAACATTATTCAGATATTGATACTGAATGTAATATTGAAAATCCCTCTACGAGGGATTTAGCTTTTCTTATTTGCTTTTTGTTTTCTTTTGTCATGCCTTTGTACTTTTCATTATCTAAAGCCCAAAGTTTAAATTTAAATAGGCTGGAAGAGTCTTCATTTGTATCAATAAAATCAAACATTTCGTTATCCATGCTATAGACTTTAAGCTTTTTCTTCTCGTTCAGTTCTTCGATTTGTTTTTCTAGTTCTATTTTCTTTCGTTCCAATAAAGGCGAGCCAGAAAGTTCTTCTGCAAGTTCTTCTGCAAGAGTATTAACTAGATGATTAAACTGCCTACTATGAGCTCTTTTATATTCAGAAGTTTGCTCAGCAAGCTTTTCTGCATCATAACCTTCTGCAATCAAAGCTTTATAGTTTGCATCATTATCATCTACTTCAACCATGTATTTAAGTTTTTCACCGTCTGGATCACTGTCGTAAGACGTATATACAATTTCAATTAAACTGCATTCTTCATTCATATAATACGCCGCGTTGACGTTGCCACTAAATTCTGCCATAATATATTCCTTAGTTAGATAATAAACTCTTCAATGTGTGAGATGCGTTTGTTGCTGGTGTACCATTTGGAAATTCTTGCGTTCGATAATCTGATGCACTTACAAATCTTTGTGTATATCCAGAAGCTGACGATCCACTTAAATATGTGTCTGCCATAACAGTACCCATTGTAGTGCCAGAGCCATTGATATTATATCTTATTTTTAGATTTTGTCCTACTTCGCCACTTCCGTTAACTACATAGTTTTGTATCATTGGTCCAAATATATCATCAAACATAGATAAAGACATTTCTCTTATATCGCCATTTGTATAATCCCAATATACTGGCATAAAGTCAGGAGTATTAGACGCTGGTGTAACTTTATGTAAGTAATAGCTATTAATAGTTGTAGGTTGGTCTTGAGTTTCTCCAATTCCGCCTGCAGTGTAAGCAGCAGCATCTGCTCTTGTATCGATAAACACCGGAGTTGCTGATACTAAAGTAGAGCCAGAGACACTGCTTGATGTGGATATATGATAAGCTCCACCTGCTTGAACAGTAGGTGATCCGCTTGTTATATATGCAATTGCTGGTTCAATAAAATAATCCATGCAGTCTTGAAAATTCATAGATTGAAGGTCTCCAGAAGTAGCATTCATTTTAATCGGAAATCTGTGGAGGTCAGTATCAGTAGGTAATGCAGGCGGTGAACTACTTACTGTTTGACTAATCCGAGCATAGTTTGTACTTATGCTAGAAATATTTGGTGTATTCGCAGCAGAAGCAAAACCGCCTTGAGCAGAAGTTTGTGATGTACTTGCACCAGCTTGTTGCCTAATTTCTGAAATAGTACCTAAGTTTCCACCAGAAGCAACTACGCTTAACTCGACAGTAGTATTAAGTGAATACAGATAAGCGATTCTTCTCAAGACTTGATTTTCATATGGATCAAGCGCTGGGTTTGGCATATCTAGAGAAACGCCACTTCCAGTTAAGTTGCCTTGTAGTAACCAGCCTGCCATTACGCTGTAACGCCGTGAAGCCTAAAGGTTTCTGTTCCTGCTGAATCCCGTATGATTAATTTGTGGTCGTTTGCTCTAACTGCTGCTTGGATTGTTGATTCTGTTGTACCATCAACCGTTGCAATGTTTTGCAGTTCTAAAGCGTTGGTAATCACAACTGTAGTGCTTACTTTAATTGCCATGTTCATCTCCTTTTCTAATTTGACTAGGCCTTGTTATATTTATAATAAATAAGTGTATTGAAGTCTTTGTTATGTTTGTTAATTGTTATAGGAGAAACCAATGGCGAAGAAAACTATCGATGCAGATGCCGCAGAAGGAATGGACGTCAACGGAGACGGAAACATTTCTAAAGCAGAAATGGAAATGCATTTAGAATTTAAACGTAAAGAAATGGAAGATCAAGACGCTCAACGCGATGCTATGCGTAAAATGACTTGGTTTGCTTTAATGGGAATGTTATTATACCCGTTTGCAATTGTTCTTACGTCTTACTTAGAATTAGATCAAGCTGCAAATATTGTCGGTGATATTGCACCCACATATTTTGTAGCTATTTCTGCATTAGTCGCAGCATTTTTTGGTGCTGATGCTTTGAAGAAAAAATAAAAAAAATAGGGAGGCTAACTTAATAACCTCCCTATTACTCCACCTTCTAGTTAGTGCTTTGGCTGTGTGTTACACCTCTCCACGCTACACTATGCGTATTCGCAGCTTTCGTACTTGACGATAGCTAACAAATCTTTAATTAATTGTCTACCGTAAGAAGTAAATAAAACTCCCTGCTGCCAAACAAAATGCTCAACATCTTGTTCGTGGTAGAATGTTTCTTGATCAGAGATCCAACGTAAAGCTGTTTTACGATCACCTGCACCGATATTCATAACGTCTGTGATACGATCTTCGAATTTTACGATATCACGCTCTTCTTGAGCTTTTGATTCGATCATTTGAATTTCATTAACACGCGCATACTCGTCCCAAACTTTTTGCTTTTGATTTGGAGAAAGTGTATTCCACTCTTCCATGTAAGCTTGAGTTGGGCGAAATCCATAAACTTCTTTGTGGAAGTCTGAGATACAGTCGTCTGAATAATCATATGCCATTTTCATTTTCCTTTGTTTATCTAAGAATCAGTATAACGGATTATTGGGGAGTTGTAAACAGCTAGTTAAGCTGCTACAACTTGTAATTCAGTAACTTCTTCGAAACCGAAGTCAGCTACTACCCAAACGATATTGTTTTCGTCGATTACAATGTCACCCACTGAAAGTGAATGTTTACGATCAAGGCGCTCGATAGCAGTTTCTGGACCAATGTTTGAAATTTCAAATACATGCTCAAGATCTGATGCAGTGATATTTGCAACGTGAGTGTATAAACCGCCGAAGAAAGCGTCTGCTGCAAGATCTTGTACTGTTGAGTTAACAAGAGTAGGAAACTGCATATCGCGACGTGCTTTTAGTTTAGGAGCTGAAGCATAATCTTCAGTTTTGTTAAAAGCTGCGATTTCTGCGTCTGTAGTGCGGATTTGAAAAATTTGATATTTCATTTTGTTTCTCTCTGTGTTTGTTTCTATAACCTTTATACAGAATCATTACACTGATGTAAACAGTTAATTTGTAATTAAATGAAATTAATCTTGAGTTGCAGGAGTTAAACCTGGTGCTTGACTCATACCAGATTGAGTATTTCCAACACTGACACCATGAGATGGATCACCGTCATCTAAATTAGGACGTGCAGCTTGTGCAGCATCAAGATGAGCTTGAGTTTGTAAAGAATCAAATGAAGCTCTGTATCTAAACGCTGAACCTTCTTTTCCTGTATCTCTGATGTATACTAATCCAATCAAATCATTATCCGTCGTAATATTATAACATGCTTCGTCTGAAGCATTAATTTGATGAAAATTACATGCAGTTACAGCGAATGTCATGCTAGCGTTCGTAGCCATCGTGTTTAATTCTTCTAAAGTAAAATTTTCCATTATTTCTTTTTCTCCATAATTGCAACAGCTTTATCGTATTCAGCTTTGCTCACGACTCCTTCTTTTAAGAGTCTTTCTCTATTAGCTGTGTGTTGAGCTTGTGTATCTTCTTTAGATCCACCAAAATAAGGAACACAATGTCCTTCTTCTTCCATAATATGAGTAACCATTCTATCGTCTTCTGACATAAAGTCACCTAGAATACGACCAAATTTGCCCTTCATATCTTCTCCGTTTTTAGCGATTTGTGTTTTAAGAATACACTGTTTTCCTAGTAATTCTTTTAATCTTTTTTTAGCTGCAAGTCCGAATACTTTCTCAACTTTATCACTTGTTCGTGACTCAGGAGTATCAATACCCATAATTCTTACTCTTTCATCAGCTAAAACTACACCGAAACCTAGATCAATGTCACAATCTACTGTATCACCGTCAATTACTCTGTTAATTGTTGCTCTATATTCATACATTTTAGTTTCCTCTACGTAATTATGAAATAAATTCTGTTTTCATTTCTATTTATTATAAATAAACTGTGAGGAGAATGTATGGAGTTTTTATCTTTAATTGGTGATGTAGGCTTTCCTATAGCTGGCGCTTTAGCTGCTGGCGTTTTTGTATTTATTACACTAAAGTTTATATTAGCTAGTGTTACAGACACCGTAAATTCTCTTAAAAATATAATGACAGGTTTGGACAACAGAGTTCAAACTATGAATAATGATTTAGTGAAAATTGATGCCTTATTGAGCTATGCTTTAAATGTTAGACCAAATATAGATCGTATTGCTGCAAATGAGGGTAAAGATGATGCAAGGAGAGATTAATGTTTTGGAAAGATTTAGTATTAACAAAATTTAAGAATGGTTTTCGCATTCTCAATGAAAAGAACTTAGATGATAAGTTTTTCGTTATTGATGACGTGAAACTAAATATCGGAGACGAATTTAGAGTAGGTCCCAATGGTTACTTTGAACATATTGGAAATCCTAACAAATTAATTGAGAATTTCGTAAAAGAGGAAATAGCTTAATGATTTGGATGGATTACAATATAAGCCAAGCTGGAACAAACTTTAGAGTTGAAGGAGATTGGCCAGGTGAAGTCATGGGCGTCCAAAAGGACGGCTCGCCAAAAGATCATTGGCTTTATAAACCTGGCGATACCTTTCGCGTAGACGATAAAGGTTGGTTAGTAAAAATTTCTGATTAGAAATTAAAAGGAATAAAAATGGAATTAGATATAGCCGGTGCAATAAGTGAATACGGTTTTCCTATCGTATCAGCAGTTGGTATGGGCTACTTCATATTCTTTATATGGAAATGGGTTACGGAGGTAATTGATCCGGTCCTGGGTGAAGCTATGTTTACTTTAATTAAACTAGTTGATCGCGTTAGAATGTTAGATAATGATCTGATTAGACTAAATAGCAAACTATCAATGGTTTTGGAATATAGATCTAAACTAAATCCGAAACGTACTGATGAATTACATAGATTAGTTGCTGAATATCAATCGGGAAATAAAGCTTTTAACTCAACCGGAGAAGATAATGAAACATTTAATGCTAGCGATGGCGATACTGTTCCTGACAAACAACAGCGCGGCGAGTGAATTAGTATGGGGATTTAAATCTCCGGCGTTTCACTATGGAAATGGGTATTCAACGCACGTTTTATCCATTGAACAACTTTCTCATAATCGCAAAGAAGATTACAGAGATGAGCAAAAGCGAATTGCAGAAGAACTTGAAAGAGAAGCAGAAAATACTACTCTAGCAAAATTTCTTCGTAACGTAGAATCAAGAATTTATGCAACACTATCAAAGCAAATGGTTGACTCCATGTTTGCTGATTGCGGTGATGCGTGTTCGAATAGTGGGTCAACATCACTTGAAGATAATACAATTGCTTGGTTAAGAGATCCAGTAACAGGTTCTATTACGTTAACTGTTACTGAAGAAGATGGTAGTGTGACTGAAATCACAATACCTGGTGCTGGGGAGTTCAATTTTTAATGAGATTACTGCCTTTATTTTTATTTCTTTTATTAGGTGCTTGTGCAGCTCCTGGAAGTATAAGTGTATTACGCGGGCTTGATGATTCGCCAACTTTATCAGTAAGTCCTATTGATGAAAGACTGCTTGCTGTACCAGAGTTAGGCGGTCCTAAAATAACTATTGCGGTATACGCTTTTAATGATAAAACAGGACAAAGAAAATCAAGTTCAAATTCATCTTTATCTTCTGCTGTTACGCAAGGCGCAGAGGTATGGGTGATTAAAGCATTGCAAGATGTCGGTAACGGATCTTGGTTTGAAGTAGTTGAAAGAGTTGGTATCGATAATTTAATTAAAGAACGTCAACTTATAAGACAAACAAGAGAAGTTTATGAAAAAGGAGAAGAAAGCGGTCCAACTCCATTACAACCTATGTTATTTGCAGGGTTATTGTTAGAAGGTGGAGTTGTTGGTTACGACTCTGATACCGCAGCTGGCGGTGCTGGAGCAAGGTTCCTGGGTGTAGGCGCCTCAACTGAGTATCGAGTAGACACTGTTACGATAGTTATGAGACTAGTAAGCGTTAGCAGTGGAAAAGTTTTAATGAGTATTGCTACAGAGAAATCTATAGCGAGTTATCGTTCATCGGCTGATATATTTAAATTTATAGATTTAGGTCGTGAAAATGTAGAGATTGAAAACGGCTATTCTGTAAATGAGCCCGTAAATTATGCTGTAAGAGCAGCTATTGAACAAGGGGTTATTGAATTAGTGACAGAAGGAGTCAAGAGGGAATTATGGAATTTTAAAGAAATCAATTAACGGAGATAGGGAATGAAACAGATTATTCTCTTTGTTATGGCACTGTTGTTTGCATCGCCTACACTTGCAAACGACATTTATATTACACAATCTGGTGATACATTAGATTTAGATATAGTCCAAGACGGACAAGACAACGAATTTGGTGACAGTACTACTGATGCCACATTAGATGGTGACGCAATGACGTTTAACATCACTCAAACTGGTGATTATAACCAAATTGACGCTATCATTAAAGGTAATACCTACACTGGTACTTGGACATTTACGGGTGATGACAACACAGTTGACTTAACTTGTGATTCTACGAGTGGAGTAAATTGTGAAGATGTTACTTTAAACATAGGTGTTTCGGGTGATGACAACAACTTTAAAATCTATATCGGTGAAAGTGCTGATACAGAAGATTTAGTTGCTAATTTTACAATCACTGGTAACAGTTCAGGAGTTTATGCTGATATAGACGGTACAGATGCTAATATTACAGTTGTATCAAATAACTCAAGCACTGGTGTTACAGCAGGAGCAGGAAATCGTACGCATTTAACATACGATGTTCAAGCTGACTCAGAAGGTAACTTGATTGCAATTGACAGCACAGGAAATGGTGATGTCGCAGGTCATACTGTTGACTTAACAATTACTGGTGGCGGGTCAGATTATATTATAATACAAAGCGGCATATACGATAACAAAGTAGATGCTACTTTTTCAGGAGATAGTCAAAATGTTCAAATTACACAATCTGATTAAAAATGTGGAATATTATTGGCTTCATTGCCATTCTGTTGACACCGAGCTTATGCTTTGGCGATGCAGGTGAAATAGGGTCTTTTTCGGGATCTGGCGTACTTGAGCGTGGTAGAAATGTTATTGACGGCGGGGAAGGTATTGGGGTGCAACCCATGGATACCGCCGTCACCGCAAAAGGCAGAATGCGTATCGACTTTGTTGATGAAACACGAGTCGACATCACTGAGCATGCGAGGTTAGTAATTGATGATTTTGTTTATGACCCAAATGCCGGGACTGGGAAGTTGGGATTACGTGCGACATTGGGAACAATACGTTATGCATCTGGAGCAATTGCGAAGAATAGCCGAAGAAACGTCAGTATCAAAACACCGTCAGCAACGATAGGTGTACTAGGTACTGATTTTGTTATGGTCGTTGATGAAGCAGGTGGGACTATGGTAACGCTGTTACCTTCTTGTTCCATTGACCAACTTGGAAAAACAAATTGTGTAACTGGTGAAATTTCAGTTGAGTCTGATACAGGTTTCGTTATTATGAACAAAGCATTTCAGGCAACAATAATAAAAAGCAGGTGGTCAAAACCAACTAAACCAATGTTCTTAGCGCTTGATGAAAGCGATATAACGAACCTTTTGATTTTAAGAAAGAAAAAACCTTTATTTGAAGAAGATGGCCAACCATTGGAACAAATGACAGATTTCCTAGATATAGATTTCTTAAATTTTGACGGTTTGAATATGGACATATTAGAAGAGAGTATTAAAGATATATGGTTAACAGAATTTGATTTAAGAGATAGTGATTATTATCTTGGCGAACTGTTACATGATATGATTGAACAATTAAACATTGCGCTAATGCGCAGATTAATGTCAGAATTAGATGCTCAGAATAAAGAGTTTTTTAATTTTGTTGAAGAGGGTTATGATCCTCAAACAAGAATTACTTTAAATAGAGAAGACCCTAGTTGGGTTTTTGAAAGAGACGACACCGGTTATTACCATCATTTAAGAATATATGTGGAGCAACAATATGGATATACGATTAATATTCAACAACAAGACGAATATGTTTGGGATTATCGTCTTGGCGTTGGTAATAATACTATTGACATCATCCAAATCAAATAGTGGACCAAATGAAGTTTATATGTATCAATCAGGCGATAATTTTACGTTGACTATCACACAAGATGGTAGTCAGAATTATATTACTGGTATAAGTGGACAGACTACAGGTATTGAAGGTGATAGTAATACAGTTGATATGGTGCAGATCGGTCAGTATCATGGTATTGCAGGAATGTTAGATGGAGATAACAACAACATAGATTTCTATCAAGGCGGTGGCGGTGACAGCGGAATGATTACTGCAATGGTAACAGGTGATAATAACGACTTAACGGTATGGCAAGGTAAACATTCTGATGGTACAACTGATTTATCAGAAGGTGGTGACCATACCGCAACAATTACAATTAGCGGAAATTATAACGATATTAAATCAGCACAGACAGATCAACAAAGTACAGGTTATGGTAGGCATGAATTAACTGCAGAAATTTCTGGTAATAGTAATGATGTTGAAATGACTCAAAGAGGAAATCAAAAGCATATTTTAGACCTTGATATTTCAGGTACTGGGAATGATGTTACAACTTATCAGCGTGGTAATGGCGGACAAAAAACTGCTGATATTGAGTTGTCAGGAAATTATAATGTAATTGATTTAAACCAACGTGGAATGAATTCTGCCTCAGCAAGCATTAGTGTAGAAAGCATATACGGTCCTGCCTATAATGTAACAGTTAGTCAACAAACCGACACCTCTTCTAAATCATTTACTCTATCTGGCGTTTGCACAAACCCAAACGGTTGTGTTGTAAGTGTTGAGCAACATAATTAAATGGAATTTGTATTAGGTTTAGCTTTATCTCTGCATGTCGGCTTTGAAAATGATTATAGTAATTACCACCCAAAATTTACTGCGAATTATGAAAATTTAACAATGGGCGTTTATTACAACTCAATTAAGAAGCCTAGCTTTTATTTTGGAAGATCATCAGATTTAACTGAAAATCTAACTTTAGAAACAGTAATCGTTTCTGGTTATGTGTATGGCCCAGTTATTCCTGCTGCAAGACTTTTATACAAAGACAAATACTATTTAACATACGGTCAAGAAGGCAATGGCGGTGGTATTGTAATTGGAATAGATATACCGCTCGGATCAATCAATACTAGGTAATTTGGCTCCGCACTGTTCAATAATTTTATAAATTGTGCTTAAAGCTTGTATTTCAAATTCGTGATAAGTCGTTTCATTAACAACAATAGTATCAATGCCTCTAATTTTTTTCGGTGCTATTACTACTCTATTGGGTAAAATTCCTCCAAGTTCTCTAAGACCTTTGATAATAGGAGAGTCTTTACGAGTAGTAATACCGATTATACAATCAGAAAATATTGCGTATTGATTAATCCATTTTTCATGCCAATTACTATCACCTCCAAGAGCAGTTAAGTGAACAGAATCTGGAGCAAAACAATGCTTATTTAAGTGTCTTGTCATATCAGAAGCTCCGTGTTGTGCTATAGCAAGATTTCCGCCATTACCAATAAACGCGACTCTTGGAGCATGCGATATGTATTTAATTATTCTATCATCTATCAAGATATTTCTCCACTAATTCTATATCAGAAGGAATGTCTACTGCTGGTGTTCTCTCTTCGATCATGAAGGGATACACGTCTACAATACCTATGAATGCCAAAGTATCTAATCCTTTGTGTCGCGTAGTTAATTCCTGATCGTAAGAATTAAACGATCTTATTGTAGAAATATCATAACAATATAAACCGTTAATTCCAACAAGGTTTGGACTATGCATTAATTCACGATCAGGTGTTCGTGTTAAGTAAATGATTTTGCCATTACTGATAACAGCCTTAACTACGTTTATATTGCCTCTTTCTTCATCTGTCAATGGATAACAACATTGAACCACTCTTGCATTTTTCTGAAACATATATTTAATCATGTCGTCTATCATATCACCAGTAACACAAGGTTCGTCGCTTTGCAAATTAACAATATAATCAGCTTTTACATCCCACGCAGCCTGTGATACTCGTGATGTGCACGTTTCATGATGATCACCAGTAAGTAATCCTCCTTCTGGGTCTAATAACGATACGCAGTTCGAAGCAATCCAAACGCGTCTAATATCCTTTGCGCTATTTGCGTTATCAACACAATGCTGTAATACAGACTTACCTTTAACTTCGGCTAATACTTTACTTGGAAATCTTGTAGATTCCAATCTCGCTGGTATAATACAATCAATCATTGTTGTCTCCATATAATTTAATATATTCAATAGGACCTTGATAGATCCCTTTATTATATTGTGTAATTTTATTTGGCGATATACCCATATAACCCCAAGGTGTGTTGGGATCATTAGGATCATGCGTCCAAATCTCAGTAGGAGTTCCAGTCATAGCTGAGGTATAAGCTGTTCCTCCGCTGTAACTATAGTGCTTATCTGTTAATAATAATAAATCATAAACAGTTTTAATAGGTACTGTATAATCTATAAATTTCGTATCGTACTTTGTTTCTATTTCTGGAATTATATTTTCTTCAGTTGTTAAAATACCTGGATATCTAGTCTTAGACATTAAAGCTTCTGATTTGTGTACTGTCACAAAACCACCGCCTCCCGTCCATTGTTTTTTGAACGGCCAGACTTGAGTTAATTTCCACGCTGTTTGAATAAAAGAAGGTTTAGTTTTATATATGCTAATTATAGCTCCATTCTTAGGAGGAAGCATATTATTTACAAAAAATTTCATAATTTCGTAAGCAGACTCTGCGTTTTCTTCTTTTCTTTTGAAATCTAATTCTAACTGCCAAACAATAGAAATGTGGTAAGGTTCAACATCTCCTGCTTCAGCTAATAATTGTGCTTTAATAAATGCTTCAGATAATAAACACATTAATGTACAATGCGCATGTGAAGTACCGAAGCAAAATCTTACGATGTGTGATCGTGAAGGTTCTGCTCTACCTACTGGCTCACATCCAGAATAGATATCTTCGATATGTTCTATGATCTAATCCTAATCCAAAGCGTTTCATTATAAATAGTTTAAGAATATGTATTATTTATACGGAGTTATAAAAGTGCAAGGACCGAAAAGAACATGCCAAAAATGTGGTCACGGATGCCATTGTTATGCTTCGTCCTGCCAAGAGTGTGTTAATGACGTCTGTTATAGATGTGATTGTAAAGAGGATGAGGCTAAAAAATGAAAAAACTGTTATTCTCTCCAGCATGGAGTATAATATTATTATGCTTATTCGCATGGTTGCACGCAAGTAATCCAGCCTTAATAGAAAGTCTAAGATTAAGATATTTTGATCAGTTAATTGTAAATCAAGAACCAGTTCAAAATAACATTTATACCGTAAACATAGACAGATCAGCTTTAGAAAAATACGGTCAATGGCCATTTCCGCGTGCTACATATTCAGATTTTATTATAGATTTATATAACAGAGGCGCAGGCCTCGTGGTATTCAATGTATTAATGAGTGAAGAAGATAGATCTGGTGAAGATCAAGACCTTGCTCTTACTATGCAGCAAGTACCAGTAATTTTAACAATGTTAGGCTCTGAGGAGAACAAAAATGAACCAATTAATCCGGGAGCCTCTATTATTAATAGCGATTATATGTCTCTTATTCCAAGTATACCTGGGATCATCGCTAACGTACCAAGCCTTGAAAATAATGCAATGGGGTCAGGAATCATCAACACCTTTCCAGAAATAGACGGTGTTACAAGACGTGCACCTTTAGTCTTTGAAAGCGGTGGTACTCTATATCCAAACGTTACAATGGAAGTACTTCGTGTATTATCTGGAGATCCGAGTTTCCAAATTAAACTTTCACCTCTTGGTGTTGATAAATTAAGAATACCACAATTTGGTATCATACCAACAAACGAAGCAGGAGAAGTTTGGGTTGATTGGTCACAAGGTTATATGGAATATAGCATTACTGATTTACCAGACAATTTAGATGGATCGATAGTTTTTGTTGGCCCAACAGCAGCTGGTATTACACAACCAATTGCTACAGCTATGGGATCGGTATTTCCACATCAAATGCAAGCAGCAATGTTAGGTACTGTATTTAATGAGTCAAACATTACGCGTCACGCCGATGCAAAAGCTTGGGGAGAGTTAGCTGCATTACTTATAGCAGGATTATTAATAATAGGCTTATCTTATTGGACTTTTATAGGTATCGGAGCATTCGTATTAACAATAGGCGGATTTATAGGAGGATCAATCTATGTATTTCAAACTTCAAATATTCTTGTTGACGGCCTTACTATTTCTGTTATGTTATTCTTCGTTGGCAGTTTACGGTATATTGTAAAATTTGTAGACGAATTTTTACAGAAACAAGAAATCAAAAAACAATTTGCTGGTTATGCATCACCAACAGTTGTTAAGATGTTACAGGAAAATCCATCATTAATTAAAGAAGGCGTTAAAAGAGACGTATCAATCGTTTTTAGTGATTTGCGAGGCTTTACTCCTTTAGGTGAAAGTTTCGGAGATGACGTTAAAGGATTGACTAGAATAATGAACGGTTATATGGATGCTATTACAGAACCTGTATTAGATGCTAATGGTATGATAATTAAATATATCGGTGATGCTTCAATGCACATACATAATGCTCCGATTGATGATGAAAATCATGCCTTTACCTCAGTAACGACAGCATTTAAAATGCTTAAAGCAGTGGAGAAATTTAATGAAGATATTATCATTCCTGAAGGAAGACCTCCCGTCGGTATGGGCGCGGGTATTAATACCGGACTTGGTTACATTGGAGAAATGGGATCAACAAAAAGACATAGCTATGATGTGTTGGGGGACAGCGTCAGCACCGCAGCTAGAGTCGAATCAAAATGTAAAGAATACGGGCAAGTTCTTCTAATAGGAGAAGCAACTTACGAACTTACTAAGAACGATTTCTTTTATCTTAAAATTGATGATTTACAAGTTAAAGGTAAGAGTGTTGGTTTAAGTATTTACACAGCACTAGATGATGTAAGAGATGTTTGGAAAAAACCTAAAGAAAAACACGAAGAAATGTATGAAGCTTATCAAGCTCAGAAATTTGATGATGCAATAGCACTATGTGAAATATTGCAAGGGCACTTTGATAATAAAATGGATGGATATTACGATATGTGGAAAGAGCGCTGTAAATTTATGAAAACTCAAAACCTTCCTAAAGATTGGAATGGTGTGTTTATAGCTACAAGCAAATGATAAAACGATTTTTATTTGACTGGTTATGTAAAGAATACATTGAAAATGAAGTCGACCGACGTTTTAAGGAGAATATGGTTGAAAGATATTTCGCAACAAGAATTAGAGAGCTTTCAGAAAGAACAACAGAACTTAGAAAACAGGTTAGTGCTAAGACTGCCTACGATTCCGATAATAGTTCGCAAGAAGGTAAAGTATTGCTCAGTAGTAAGTTACGACGGGATAACTCCAAATCCGAACTACAGGCCAAAAAGGCGGGAAGCGCTGACGCGTTAAAAGCAAAACTGAATTCTATGAAAGGAAAATAAATGTTAAGTAAAGAGTGCAAATTACACTTAGAAAAAGCTGGAGAGACAGGTTTAGAGCATATGTGTTATGCTTTTAAAACCGCTGCAAGATTACAATTATTAGTTCCTGTATTATTAATACATGGCTTAGCTCCAAGATTATTTACGAATACTGCTTCTAATGTAATGAAAGATATTTTAAAGGATAGGAAAAATGATAAATAAATGTAGTATAATGGCACAGTGTGCACAAATAGCTTACATGGATGCGAAAGAAGCTAAACCGCATTATAAGAAGCTTGGTTACACATCGCACAAATTTATTGAACACGATGGTGCACAAATGCATATCGTTTCAAATAAAGAAGAAGTTGTATTATGTTTTAGGGGAACAGAACCTAAAGAATTATCTGATATTAAAGCTGATCTAAACGCATTGCCAGACAGAGCCCATAATGGGTCAGGACTTGTGCATAACGGATTTCAGGAAGAAGTAAATAAAATATGGGAACAACTTAATGTTGCTCTCAATAAAATGAAATTAGACGGTAAATCGTTTTTCGTATGTGGACATTCATTAGGTGCAGCAATGGCTACTATTGCAACGAGTAGAATGCAAGATAAGGTTGATGCACTTTACACTTACGGATCACCAAGAACAGGGACTAAGAAATTTGTTAACTCAATTAAAACTGCCCATTATAGGCATGTTAATAATAATGACATGGTCACTTGCGTACCTTTCGCTCTGTTGGGATACAGACACCACAGTTCTCCGAGATATATCAATTACTACGGAAACATTAGAAAGTGCACAAGATGGCAGCGTATTAAAGATAAGTGGCGCGGTCGCTGGAGAGCCTTGAAAAAAGGAATGCCTTTCGACGGTGCTTATGATCATAGTATGACTCACTATTGCAAATACACTAGGGAGAACGAACATGATTGAAATAATTACTGATATGGCGACTAATCGTCTTTGGATTTATACTAGTATTGGTGGTAGTATTTTAGGTGCTATTTGTTTAGCTTATCTAAGTACCACCCGTATTGGTTTATGGGGATATGCAAAGATCGACAACGCTGTTGATTATTTGGTTGAACGTTGGGGTCTTACTTGGCTAGAACAGCCTGAAGATGCTTGGCGTAAAAAATATCCCAAAATAACCAAAAAGATCGACGATTTAGAACGTCGATTGAATGCCGTCGAAGCAAAAGCCGGCGTAAAGATCCTGGGAGGGAAAGAAAAATGAACTGGATTAAAAACAGACTTAAAGAAAGAACAACGTGGGATGGCGGAGCATTAGTTGCTCTTGGCCTCATGGTTTTATTCATGGCACCATTAGCTAAGATTGCGGCAGGAGTTGCTATCGCTTGGGGTGCTTGGACTATTTGGAAGTCTGAGTAAATGAAAATTCAAGTCACAGATAACGCAAAAGCTTACTTAAAAAAAGCTGGCAAGCCGAACGTATCGCTTAATGTAAAAGGCGGTGGTTGTTCTGGATTTCAATATGAGTGGGGAACAACAGAAAAAGAACCACACGTGGCAAATCTGTGGCTTGATCCTATGGCAGAAATGTTTATTTTTGGATGTACGATTGACTACGTCGAGGAACTGGGAGGAAGTTACCTCAAAGTAGTCAATCCAAATGCAACAGCTTCGTGCGGTTGCGGAGAAAGTTTCGCGGTTTAGATAGTAGCTGTAAACTCATAACCTTTTTGAGTCATATAAGCGTAACCGTCATTATTAATTTCACGAGAAATCAAACCAGCTTCGATTAGTAGTTCCATCTTTTTGCAATATGTAGCATAAGATTTAGGAAAGTTATCGATATCATTTTTTGAGTTAACTGACATTACGTGAATTGGCTTTTCAACACCGTGCTTTGCAAAAGAATCTGCTGCGTTTGTAAGAATTTCGCGTTGTACTTTAACTAGTTTCATCGTTTTATCTCTCTGTGTTTGTTTCTATAACCTTTATACAGAATCATTACAGTGTTGTAAACAGTTAATTTCATTTTATTTCATTTTATTTGCTATAATAGAGCAACAATTTACGTTATGTTTCCTGTAAGTACCGTTTACTATATTAGCAGTAAATTGTTTAAGAACTCTCATTTGATAACTCATATTTGGTGTAATATTGTTTAGCCAAAATTCTGATTCTTTAATCCATTGCTCGTATGGATGTTCATGAAATCTCGTCATTTCAAAACCAGCATCATTCAATAACTTTTTATACTGATCTCGTGTTCGTATTTTAATTGCGAAATGCGGATAGTTTCGTTCTCGATTTGAAACAAAATCGTGTATCATAATCTTATCAGTATTATTTGAAATGTTTTGAAGAGTTATGTCTTTTATATGTCCGATAGATTCCACATATAAAATAAGATCGTAATGTATATCTGTTTTAAAAGTATCAGCATCTGCAAGAATTGTTTTAAAGTCAGATCCAATATAATCTATCTGTTGGGGAGAGTTGCTCAAACAAGTTACATCTAAATTAAATTTATTTCGTAACTCTCGCGCTAACCCTCCCCATCCACAGCCGATGTCAAGGACAGTTTTTACATTAGAAAAAACATCGCTGTTAAACATCGGATTACAATAGTGGTAGTCCATATTATCGTTTAATATTTGCTTCCACTCTTCTATCGGTGTATCATAATATAATGATTTAGTTAATTCAGACATTACGATTCCCGTTTGGCAAGGGTGGTAGGAATCGAACCCACGCCAACGGGTTTGGAATCCGTTGTACTACCATTATACTACACCCTAATAAATCTTTTTAATTATAACCGACCGAGGAATTGAACCTCGGAAACCGTTGCAGCGGTTAGGCCTGTTACTGCAATAACGTAACCTATGAATTCCTGTCATCCGGCCATAATTAAAAAGACTTTTATTTTCGTGGGAGGGACTTTCTCGAGTGTCCCTCCCCTTATCTACTTGTCTCGCTCGTAGCAACGCCTGGGTTTCCTTCGGTACCAGATATTCATACCCACCTAAACAATGCGGATCCAACACGCTTAGGCTTTCTTAGACCTCTTCGACGTTATTGTCAGGCAGTGTCTTGTTTCACCTACATACAACCTACACTGATTCTATAGGTATGTAAACAGTTAAATGCGTTTAATTTCAAGTTTATATTGATCGTAGCACATATCTTCTAAAGTATATTTTAAATCGCAAAATTCTGATAAGTTTTCAACTATACAAGAATGCGCGTCACCTTCTCTACGAGGTGCTAATGTTTTTGTAATGGTGGTGTTAGACACATTTTCCATTGTTTTAATAACATCAAAAACGCTATAACCAGTATTACTTCCTAAGCATTCGTAATCTGTATTTGCAGGACCTTTTTCAATTGCCCTTACTATAGCATCACTAATATCACACACATGTATATAATCCCGTATACAAGTACCGTCCCTAGTATCATAATCATTGCCAAAGACTTTAATATCGGGAATATTCCCAGCAGCAGCCATAGCAGCCACGCGAATAAGATGAGAGGGAGTACCGAGCTGGCGATGTATCCCATCAGTACCAGAGACGTTAAAAAAACGAAAAATAGTGTACCCATTTGCCTTCTCCTTAATGATATCCTCTGCGCCTACTTTACTTCGCGCATAAGGAGATCTCATCTCAAACGCTGAACTTGTACTAGCAAAAATAAAGTTGTCTGTACGAAGTTTTTCAACAGCGTTTTTAGTTCCCATAGTATTAACGCGATAATAATTACTAGGTTCTTTAAGACTTTGCGGCACTACGCTTCTTCCTGCGAGATGTACAACAGCATCTCCCCAACCGTGTAGATACCTATCATTTAAATCTTGTATCCAGAATTTATCGATAAAACTTACGTCGTTGTGTTCTCCATGAAAGTTAACATCAAAGCCATGAACCTCGTGCCCATGCTCTTTTAATTTTTTACATAAATGACTTCCAACATATCCTGTACAGCCTGTTACTAGGACTTTCATTCTTCGTCATCTTTAACTATAAAATGCACTTTAACAATACAACCGTGTTTCTTTTTAATAAAATATTCTATATCGTTATCAGTGAATATTTTTGTTAGTTCGGCGAGAGTTTTATCATCTTTGTTATAAAGAGTCTGCATTTTGTTTCCTTTTATTTGGTATTCCCCGAGGGACTCGAACCCCCAACCTAAGCGTTATGAGCGCTCAGCTCTAACCAATTGAGCTAGAGGAATGATGTTTGGTACTCGCAACCGGACTCGAACCGGTACGCCCTAAGGCAAAAGATTTTAAGTCTTCATTGTCTACCAATTCCAACATGCGAGCAATGGTGATCTCTGTAGGACTCGAACCTACGACCTAGTGCTTAGAAGGCACTTGCTCTAATCCAGCTGAGCTAAGAGACCGTTAACTTTATGCTGCTTTCTTAATACTATTATCGACAACTTCAGCCTTTAAAACTGTTGCGACTTCTAGTGCAGCTTCATATGTTTCGAATTCAAGATCTACTATTTTAGAAGATCTGTTATTGTCGGTAGTTGGTCCAACCATTACGATTTGACGTACTGTTAAACCATCACGCAATAATGTGTATTTCATATTTCGTTAATTGCCTTCTGCATCATGATGTAGGGGATAGAACCAAATCCAATCCATAACGGCCAGAATATTAGGTTCGCGATTAGTATATCCATTATTTCTTAAACTTTAAAACGTAACGTTTACCGTCTAAGTGGAATCTGATTGTAGAATGAGAATATGCTTCAATCGTTTCTTCGCGATATCCAGTTTGCATGCTACAACGTGTTTCGTATTCGTATCCAACGACTTGTTGATTTGTAGAAGTCTGAGCTTCATTAGCACCAACAATTCCTCCGATAACCGCACCGGCCGCAGCTCCACCGTCATCGCCGGTAACACCTTTCCCAAGGATACCGCCGAGAATCATGCCTAACAATGCTCCACCACCTGCGTCACCTTGCGTAGTGACAGATGAATAAATCGGAACCTTTACCTCAGAACAAGTCTGTTGGTTGATAGGTACTTGCGTAACTATGGTCTTAGTATGATCGAACACCTTTACTTTTTCAGGTGTTCCTGCCATAGCATGAGTTGAAGATACGACCAGTGCGGTCGATATAAGAATATTTTTAATTGAATTTTTCATTACATAACTTTCTTAGCGTATTTTACGACCATTTTATCTGTCTTACTTAATTTAGACAATGATCCGGTTTCAGCCATTAAATCACCAACACGAGTCATAGCATTTAATATCTCGATAGGTACGTTCATATTTATGCCACTTTCAGAGAAGTGCACCATTCTACGACCAAATTTACAAATATCTTTTTGATCTTGTAGAGTTTCGAAAAAACTAATAGTATCGCTCATTATTCTACAATCCATGTTTCAACTTTAGCTTCAACAGAATTACCTGTTATGAATGTAATCCAATCCATAGAGTCATCTACTTCTGGAGTTTCATCGCCTGCGTTTTTAACATAATCGATAGCAGAAGCCATTGCTCTTTTTTTAGATGAAAAAATTCCAGTTGTTCCATCTTCTGAACCGTAAACTTGATATACTTTGAACGACATTTTTATTTCTTTCTTTTTTTGTTTGTAAGAATAACCTACAGTGATTCTTTAGGCAAGTAAACGGTTAATTAGTAATTAATGTTTATTTGTTTTGCAAACTTTTCAACAAGCGGTATAGCATCACTAAATGCTTCTTCTTCCCACCATCTTTCCATATAAGGTAGTTCTCTATTATCGTCCAATAGAGTACCTAAATTTTGAGTCATATATTGTTTGACGTGTATCATTTCATGAGCTAACGTTGTGAATATGTGACCCAAATCTCTGTTATCTTTTATAAGAATAGTATATTGTCCATCTGGTTCATCGAAACACATGCCGTTGTTGCCAACTATATCGTGTGCTTCAACCGATATCTTTCTAGGAAGTATACCATATTCTTTACATATAAATTTAATAAACTTTTCAGCTAAAGCATTCAACTGATCGTCTTCGTCTATATGCACATCGATAATCATTTTAGAGGCTTCTTTAAAATTTCAGTTGAGAATATTGCCCACATTGCTGCTTCAGTATCATACGCTTCACGTTCCCATGGTAAATCCATATAATTACCAGTGACTTCTTTACCTAACCAACGTGATGGAGCTTTTCCTACTCCAGAAATAAGTTCACCTCTGATATACTGCTTTGCGTGTACCATTTCGTGGAATAAAGTTTTGCAGATTTCTGTTCTACTTAACTTTGGATTAATACCAATCGTAATACCTTCTTCAGAGTCGTAATCACAAAAGCCACAAGTTCCATCTTCGTGATCTTCAAAATCAATTTCAATTGTCTCGTCAATCTCTAAGAAATCTGAAGCAAATATAACCATCTTATCCATTAATGGATTTGATACTTTTGAAGGTTTGCCATAAGTTGAGTAGTACATTAGTAATCTCCTTTAACATACATCTATACTGATTCAAGATGTATGTACACAGTTAAATCCCTTCGAGATCTAGAATGAATTGTTTCTTAGGAGTAGTTGACTCCCAATAACGTACATCTTTTTCTGCAGACTTAATATCTTTAGCAAGTTCCTTAACCATCTCGTCTGTCAAACTCATGATGTTAATTCTAAGTAACCTATCAGTATCTTCTTGTAATGCTGATGTACCACTAAGAATTTGACTAGCTACATCTTTCTTCTTACGATTTTTGAATACGATCTTATCGTCAAGTACAGATTGAATAAATTCCATCTTAACTCTCAACCAACGAATAGCTTCGTGTGCTTCTACTTTACGTAGAGCAATACGCTTATCAAGAACTGTAAGTCTGAATTCACAGAAATCCTTAATCAGTTCGCGCTCATCTTTATATTGACGGAGCTTACCTTTATGATCGATCACAGTAAGGTTTTCACTTAACGGTTTGCTAAGTTTGAACTTACGCATAATACGCTCATCAGTCCATGCATTAGCTGACGCAAGCTTTAACTTAACTTCAAACCTAAAACCTTGTTTGTCGCAAAGATCTTCGTATGATACTATATCGTTATTATCTTCAAGAGCATCTAATACTTTTACGTATGCTTCACGATCATAGCCATAAGGTACTTCAGTAATCGTAACAACTGTTTTACTTGTACGTTCAAATATACCTTTAACACTATAACGTTCTTCTTCATTATCGTAAGTAACTGTACCATTAAACTCTGGGAACTTAACCTGGAGTCTTTGCGATATAGTACCACTCGTTAAATATTCACGAACAGCATCAGAGAGCGCTTCTTCGGAACGAGGAAGTATGTTTGTAGCAAATCCTGTAGCAATACCTTTAGTTCCGTTGGCTAATACCAAAGGAATAACTGGTAGATAAAACATTGGAGGCTGATGCTCTGGATCATCGTGTACTGGAGAAAGATCAGTATCTTTAACGTACTTTTCAAAGTTCGAATGAACTCTTGTATATACGTAACGAGCTGCACCTGGTTCTTGTACTAAACGAGTACCAAATGATCCACGACCTTCAACTAAACAAACGTTGTTATTCCATGTTGCGGCCATAAGTTGGCCAGCACCAGCAGCTGATGTTTCACCGTGATTGTAACCGTAATCTGAAATGATACCAGCTACAGCAGATACTTTCTTAAAGTCTTTCTTTGAATTGAGGAGAGAAGAGTATAGATAAAATCTCTGCACTGGCTTCAAACCATCGATCATGTTTGGAATGGCACGTGACTCGACTGTATACATGGCAAAGCTTAACCATTCGTTTTTAGCCACAGCAGAGATTGGATAATCTCTAGTTCCGTCTTCTTTTGTAAATTCAAGTACGCTCATTTATAATAATTCCCATCTTTATGATTCTATACATAATACCACGATTTTCATAAAATGTAAACCATCATGCAAACATATAATCTTTACGAAGTTGGCTTTCTTTACCAAACATCATCTGAAACATAGATGCATCATCAACAGTTACAGTATCATACTGAGGTTGATTAATAATCACATCGTATTCCTCTTCAGTCAACGATCCTAAACCTTTAATGTAGCGATGCTTCCAACCAGATTGATTTGATTTAAAAGCAGATGCTTCTTCATATGTGTAGAACCACTTAACTTTATCACCACTACGAGAAATCATAATCGGTGTACGTGTAATCTTAACGCGTTTTTCACTTAAAAGACGTGGCCAGAATTTATAGAAGAATGCAATTAGCAATGGACTAATATGACCAATGCCATCGTGATCTGCATCTGTAAGTGTAGCTATGTTATCATACGTAGCGTTGTCTACAGAATTAGGATTATTAATATCTAAACCAAGAACAGCTACGAGTTCTGATAATTCTTTATTCTTAAGAACATCAGCTGGTTTCATATCCCAAGTATTCATAATAACACCTCGCAATGGATATGCTCCAACCTTTTGAGCATCTCTTACTTTAAGTAAGAAACCCATAGCTGAGTCACCTTCAACAATCTTGAGAGTTGCATCTTGACGAGAAGCAGCGATGTGCTTTGCGACCTTTACTTTACGAAGATTTTTCTGAGCAAGAGTAGCTGCACGTTTATCAGCGGCAATCTTCTTTGCTAATTGTGCTTCAATAATTGGATCAATAAGATCTGGTGTATTGATAATCTTACGAGCGTAAGTTGCAAAGTCTTTACATTCCGCTGTTTCAAAATGCTCACGCACATTACTCATAGGATTAGTTAAACGCTCTTTGGTTTGTGAGTCGAATTTAGGATTAACAAAATTACGTGCAAACAATACGAAAGTGAGTCCACCTTTAATTGTGTTCTTCGCTACCTCTACTTTAAATTTGCGCTTAATCATAACCATCAATTCGTCTACAATATTATTTACGATGTAGTCTACATAAGTACCACCCATACGTGTATTAACACCGTTAACAAAAGAGTTAGTTCTGAAACCATCTTCAGATGATGTAAAGAAAAACGACACATTTTCTGATTTTTCTATTACTACTGTATCATTAAATAAAGCAGAATATTTTTTAAGATCAGAAACTTGTATCTTTCTTTTATTAAAAGAGAAACGTATTTCAGGGAAAGCCATTTGCAAACTCATTAAACGATCTTCTAATAACTCAATCGTATCTAGGTTTGATAATGAATTTGTTTCAAAGCAATCGAAGTCTGCTACAAATGAAACCTCTGTGCCTGATCCTTCTTTATCCCTGGTGCTAACTTTAATTTCTTCGCCACCGTTTTTACAAGTAACAGAAATCATATTCCCATTTGACCAAGTTTTACCAACGAATTTAGATGATAAGAAATTAGTAGCAGATGAACCGACACCGTTTGTACCAATTGTTACTCTCTCGTCGTCAAAGCTAGTACCAGCATTTACGCGAGTCCATGCAGCAACAGGGCGTAGTATTTTTTCTTTACTAGTTTCATCGTAAATTTCATCTTGAGGAATACCTCTACCATTATCAGTTACTGTAACTTGGTCTAGATTAATAGAGACATCAATCTTATTGGCATGTTTAAAGTTAGTTCTTATAGCTTCATCAATAGAGTTGTCGAGTATTTCGTCAATCATTTTAGAAAGCGCAGGAACATACTGTGCTGTTTTCCATTCTCCCTTAACAAAGCGTTCAACAACTTCTTGCGAGCTTGAACCAAGGTACATTCCTATACGTTCTCTCACGTGTTGTCTTGCTGTTAAAATTCGAAAGTCGTTTGCCATTTCAAAACTCCATTATATTTTACCAAGCCAGTGTGAGCAATCGTCACATGGGTCGTCGATCATTAGGATCGTCCTTATTGTTGTAGGTGGCATATTTATAGAATCAAAATACCACATTCTGATAAATACTATCATACTAAATCATTACTGTACACAGGAAAATAATCATGATTACAAATTACTTGTCGCCCGTTGGGTTTAAAATCAATGTGAAGCGTTTGCCTAACGTAGAGTTCTTTACTCAAAGGGTATTGATACCTGGAGTTTCATCTGGTACAATTGAAACACCGACACCGCTTTCTAATTATTATAATACAAGCGATAGACTTTTATACCAAGAATTAGATCTTTCTTTTATAGTTGATGAATCGATGGCTAATTATTATGAGTGTCTATCATGGATGGAAAGTCTTACTTCAACAGAAGACCTAGCACAATTTTCTAGACTAGCTAAATCTGATGATGGTATTGTATCAGATATTACGATTACAATACTTAACTCGCATAAGAACCCTAATATAAAGTTTACGTTCTTAAATTGCTTCCCTACAAACTTAACTGGAGTTAATTTGGATGCTGCTGCAGATGACGTCATATATCCAGAAGCATCGATGACTTTTAGATACGATAGATTTAAGTTCGAAAAATTAGGTTGACATTTTCTTCATAACAGTGTAGAATAACTCTTATATGATTCTGATTTGAGAAGGTTTATCTATGAGCACTGATGATATTAGCGAAGTTTGGGCTGCAGACGCAGTCATTGACGAAACTAACTTGGGTAATGAAGCTAAGAAAATTCCACAACTACATTCTAAGTATTATAATATGTATTACAGAGAAGCTCTTACTGTAAAGAAATTAAAATACGATTACAAAGAAATGGAATACGATAAGCGTGAATGGTTTAACGGCGATATGGCCGAAGAGGATTTGCGCGAACGTGGTTGGAAACCTTATCAAAAGAAAGTAATGCGCCAAGATATGGACAAGTATATCCAGGCAGATAAAGATATTATACGAATTAGTCTCAAGATAGACTATCATACTGAAAGAGCAAAGTTTTTAGAAGACATCGTTAAGACTATTCATGGTCGTAACTTTATAATCAAATCTATGATTGATATTATGAAGTTTCAAGCAGGAGAATACTAATGACAGAAGTAAATAACATATATGGACATCCTATGGTATATCCTAACTCTGAATTTATTAAACCTCCTATGGAGAAAGCACGAATTCGTGTGGTTGAACAAGCTACTCGTGCAGAAATAAGACTTAATCAAGTCAAGGAAATTGAAGAACGTATCGAAGAAATAAACACATTAAGACAACAAGCAGTTTTACGCTATGATCCTAACGGCAATGCTGTTGATGTTGCTTATTCAGAAGGTGAGTTTGTAGATATCGAGGTTTAATTTCCAGCCTGGCGTATACACATAAATAGGACTATAGTATACGAATTGGAGATTTTTTATTATGGAAATTGTGAATGTAGAACAGATTAATGCTGTTCATCTTCGGATTACTGCCGACTCAGGTATTAAGATGGAGCTTGAGCAGTATTTCAGATTTCAACCTAATAATTATCAGTTCTCACCTGCATTTAAGAATAGAGTTTGGGATGGTTGGATAAGAATATTCAATGCCATGAAACCTATTCTATATGTAGGATTATTTCATAAATTAAAAAAATTCTGTGAAGATAGAGGTTACGAATTGCGGGCTTCTGATCATTTACTTTTTGGCGAAGATATACCAGAAAATTATGGATATGAAATTGCAAAAGAAATAAATTGCAAATTTGAACCAAGAGATTATCAAAACAAATATATTGTAGATGCGTTAAGAGATAGTAGATCGCTTTCTTTATCTCCTACTTCTTCTGGTAAATCACTTATAATCTACTTAATACAACAACATTACTTTAGAAATTACGACCATAGAACTCTTATTATTGTTCCAACGATTGGATTGGTACATCAGATGTATGGCGATTTCGTTGATTATGGATGTGATCCATCAATGATGTATAAAATCCAAGGTGGAATTGATAAGAATACTGATGCTCCTATCGTTATTAGCACTTGGCAATCATTGATAAAACTAAATAAAGATTGGTTCTCTCAGTTTAAAGTTGTATTAGGAGATGAGGCGCATCTATTCCAAGCAAAATCATTACAAAAAATTATGGAATCGTTAGACGAATGTTATTATAGACATGGATTTACTGGTACTCTTAAATCAGAAGAGAGTAAAACTCATAGATTAGTTCTTGAAGGTTGTTTTGGTTCTGTAAGAAAACATGTTACAACTAAAGATTTAATGGATGCTGGTACTGTTGCCGACTTTAATATTAAAGCAATTGTATTATCTCATAGTGCAGAAAATCGTAAAGCATTTAAGAAAGCTATATCTAAGATAGATAGTGCTAGTAAGAAATATCCGGCAGAGCGCGAATATTTGGTAAACCACGAGAAGAGAAACTTATTCATTCGTAATCTTCTTTGGTCTTTAAAAGATCAGAATAATTTAGTATTATTTGATTTAGTAGAAAAGCATGGTAAAATACTTGAACCTATGCTTCGCAAAGATGATCGTCAATTACACTTCATATATGGTGCAACTAAGGGCGACGAAAGAGAACGTATACGTCATTTAATAGAAAATGATCCTATTAAACAACACGATATTCTTGCATCTTATGGTGTGTTTTCGACTGGTGTAAACTTAAAAAAGCTTGATAATGTTATCTTTGCTTCAGGATCTAAATCTGAAGTTAAGGTTTTGCAATCGATAGGAAGAACCTTGAGAAAGGGTAATGATGCTGATAAAGCAACTCTATACGATATTGCCGACGATCTTAGCGTTGGAGCATATTCTAACTATACCTTAACACACTTTAGAAAAAGAGTTGAGATTTACGGCCAAGAGCAATTCGCAATGAAGATCTATACCATAGATATATAATATTATTTTAAAGGCGATAAGCCTATTATACTCGGCATTCCAAAAATGTCAACAAAAAAATAAAAAGTGTACAAATTAACAATTTCGCTGTACATTTTATATAACAACCCAAATATACGGAGGAGGCTAGTGTTCTAAAATGGCTAAAAGAGCGAAGAAGAACTATGTTAATAATGCAGACTTTCTTGAAGCATTAATACAATACAAAAAATTATGCGTTGAAGCAGAAGATGCTGGTGACGAGAAACCAAGATGTCCTGACTACATTGGTAAGTGCATCTATCAGATTGCAACAAGACTTGCAACAAAACCAAATTTCAGTGGTTACTCATATAAAGATGATATGATATCAGACGGAATTGAAAATTGCCTATTATATATGGGTAACTTTAATCCTGAAAAATCTCAAAATCCTTTTGCGTATTTTACACAAATTATTTGGTTTGCTTTCTTACGTCGCATTCAAAAAGAAAAGAAACAAATGTATATTCGTTTTAAATCTTCGCAACAGATGATTGCAACTGGTGGAACTTATGCTGGTGGAGAAGACGTTACTCTTAACTTAACAACTTCTGCAGATTATATGAATTCCTTTGTTCAAGATTATGAAGATAAGATTGCAAGAGATAAAGCAAAGAAAAAGAATGCAGATGAAGAAGTTGATATTCAAGAAGTAATTGACGAGATCGATGAAAAATGAAGATAGCTATCATCACAGATATGCACCTCGGAGTAAGAGGTGATTCAAAGATATTCTTAGATCATCAAGAACGTTTCTTTAATGAGATATTCTTTCCGTATTTAGATAAACACGAAATCGATACGGTGTTAGATCTAGGAGATACATTTGATAGAAGAAAGTATATTAACTACGTAACACTCGGAAGAGCAAAGAAGTTTTTCTTTGATCAGCTTCAATCACGGGGTATAGAATATCATGCTGTAGTAGGTAATCACTCAGTTTATTATACGAACACAAATGAAGTAAACTCAATGGATTTACTACTTCAAGAGTATGAAAACTTTAATATATACAGAGATGAACCAGTAGAATTGACATTTGGATCAACTAATGTTATTATGGTACCGTGGATCACGAAAACAAACTCAGAAACATCTTTGGAAGCTATACGAAATTCTAACGCTCATATATGTATGGGCCACTTTGATATCGTTGGATTTGAAATGTTGAAAGGTGCTATATGTGATCACGGCTTATCTAAAGAGTTGTTTACTTCTTATGAACAAGTTTATTCTGGACACTTCCATCACCCATCTGAATATGGTAATATTAATTATTTAGGTGCACCTTATGAAATGACATGGTCAGATTATCAAGGTAAACGTGGGTTTAGAGTTCTTGATACTGAAACTCGCAATCTTAATTGGGTTCTAAATCCATTTGCGATATATCATAAGATTGATTATGACGATAAGGACATGACTATCGAAGATATAGCTAATCTTGATATGACTAACATCAAAGATGCTTATATCAAAGTCATAGTTAAAAATAGAACTAATCCTTACATATATGATTTGTTCATTAATAAGTTAACAGACGGAGGTGCTGCAGACGTAAAATCTGTTGACGATTCGTTAGATTTAGAAGATAGTGGTGTAGATGATATCTTGGATGAAACTAAAGATACCAAAGATATTCTACATGATTATGTTAGATCGATAGACACTAAAGCAGACAAAGTAAGGATCAAAGAATTGATTGATGAACTATATTCGGAAGCACAAAATATCTAATGAAAATATTATTTCAAAATATTAAGTATAAAAACCTGTTATCTTCTGGCAATGCTTGGACAAAGGTTGAACTTGATAAGAATAGAACAACTCTTATTTCCGGTACTAATGGCAGTGGTAAATCTACTCTTTTAGATGCCATAGTATTTGCCCTTTACGGTAAAGCATTTCGTAAGGTTAATAAGAACCAGTTGATTAATACGATAAACGCAAAAGAAACCTTAGTTGAAGTTAACTTTAAGATAGGTAAAAATACTTTCATGATACGTCGAGGCATTAAACCAAACGTATTTGAGATATGGAAGAATGGAGAACTCTTAAATCAAGATGCAGCTTCAAAGGATTATCAAGCTTATCTTGAACAAAACATTCTTAACTTAAACTTTAAATCTTTTAACCAGATTGTTATTCTCGGTTCTGCAACTTATGTACCTTTTATGGAATTACCAACTGGAACAAGACGAGATATCATTGAAGACCTGCTTGATATTCAAGTCTTTAGTACAATGAATACATTACTTAAAGATAGAGTATCTAGTAATAAGGACTCAATTAACGAAAATAGTTATCAGATGGATCTTACGGAATCTAAGCTTGAGTCTGCAAAAGAACATAACAAGTCTATTCGTGCTATTAAGACCGAAGAGGTTGATAAGATTAAAGAAAAAATGTCTGTACATATTGATGCTATTGAAAAAGCAAAAACTATTATGAAAGCTCAAAACGCTACTTTAGATATCATTTTAGATGACATTGAAGATAAACCCGAAATGAAAGCAAAATCCGAAAAAGCTAAATCATTACGTAGAGATATTGAAAGCCAAATTCGTTCTCATAAAAAAGAAGTATCATTCTACCACGATAATGATGATTGTCCTACATGTAAACAAGGTATTGAACATTCTTTTAAAGCTAGTATCATTGTTGAGAAGGATGAGAAAATTATTGAATTAGAAGAAGGATTAGAAAAGCTTGCTGCAAAAGCAAAGACTTATGATGATCGTCTCGAGTCTATATCGGTACTTGAAGATCAAATGAGAGATATTAATCTTGCTATCGGTGACCAACGTGCGACAATCAAGGTTGCTAAGAATGCTTTAGTTTCATATAAGAATGAACTAGATAAAGCTGAAGAAGAAGTTCAAGCAGTAGATGCTTCTACAATTGAAACTCATGCTACTAATCTTAAGAAATTTGAAGTAGACCAACAAGAATTGTTTAATCATAAAGAGATCTTAACTGTTGTATCTGCTATGTTGAAAGATGGTGGTATTAAAACACGTATTATTCGTCAATATATACCCGTAATGAATAAGTTAATCAATAAGTACCTCGGTGCTTTTGACTTGTTTGTTGATTTCCAATTAGATGAAAACTTCAATGAAACGATTAAGTCTAGATTTCGTGACACTTTTTCTTATGCATCATTCTCAGAAGGAGAGAAACTTAGAATTTCATTATCAATCATGTTAGCATGGAGAGCAGTTGCAAAGCTTCGTAATTCTGTAGCGACAAATTTATTATTGTTAGATGAAACTTTAGATGGTGCATTGGATGGTGTGGGTATTGAAAATCTTATAGATACATTACATAACCTAAATTCAGATGATAATATTTTTGTAATATCACATAGAGGTGATCAGTTCGGTGACAAATTTGATCATCACCTTAACTTCAAAAAGGTTAAGAACTTTAGTGAGATATCAAGCTAGGAGAAAAAATGCGTCATTCTATCGAAGATCTAATTAAAAGAATAGGTGTAATGAAAGACAAAGCAATACTGTTACACCGTGTTAGAAACGAATTTGCTGAGATTTCTTATAAAGAATACGACCACGCAGCTTGTAATGCATTGATAGAAGACATACAAGCTATGGCCCTAAGTATCGCAAATGATAAAGAGGGCGACGAAATCATTACAGAGATGGAATACAAGAAGTAATTGTTTACAAACTCGTGCTTTAATGGTACTATCATTCTATATTATGAATAAGGAATCCCATGTCTAAATTTTACACATCAGTCGAACGTTTCGGCAACAATATCCTTTGGCGAGGTTATGAGAATGGCAAAAGCTTTTCTCGCAGAGTTAAGTATCAACCAACACTATTTACAGGAGTAAGGCACGATACTAAATACAAGTCTCTTAGTTCTGGAAAATATCTAGAGCCCACTAAGATGGACTCGATGCGTGATGCAAAGGATTACATTGAACAATATAAAGATGTGCATGGTTTTGAAATAGCAGGGTCTAGTAACTATGTAGCTCAATTTATTCAAGAAAATTACCCAGGTGAAATCAAATATGATCCTTCATTGATCAATATCGTATCATTTGATATTGAGGTTGATATCGCTACAGGATACCCAGATGTTAATACTGCTGACAAAGAAATTACATCTATAGCTTACAAATCTTCGAAGTCTTCTGATTACCACTTGCTTGGCCGCAAGGGTTATGACAAAAGTAAGACTTTACTAGATCTTGATCCAGATAACATTCATTTCATGGAATTTGATACTGAACATGCTTTACTTAAGCGCTTCAAAGAGTTGTGGATCAATAATTATCCTGATATCGTTACTGGTTGGAACGTAGAATACTTTGATATACAATATCTTATAACTCGCATGAAGAACTTATTCGGTGAAGAATGGGTAAAAGATCTATCACCTTGGCGTAGCATTAGACCAACAGGCCGAGAGTTCTATGGTAAAATGCAAAACACATATGAGATTTCTGGTGTCTCTATCATTGACTATATGGATTGCTTTAAGAAGTTTGGCTATAAGTATGGTCCGCAAGAGTCTTGGAAGCTTGATCATATTGCTAACGTTGTATTAGGTGAAAAGAAATTAGATTACTCTGAGTATGGTAACCTTAACGCGTTATACGAACAAAATCCACAACTATATCTTGACTATAACCTTAAAGACACGTGGTTAATCCAAAGATTTGAAGATGAAACCTCATTACTCCAACTCGTTATGACTGTCGCATATGGCGGTGGTGTAAACTATAACGATGCGTTTGGTACAGTTGGTATTTGGGAAACAACTTTATATCGCAAACTTATGAGCGAAGGCCGTGTTCCACCAGTCAAAGGTGGCCCAGGTCAAAGAGCTGGCGATCTTGTAGGTGGTTATGTTAAAGATCCACGTGTAGGTATGCATCCTTGGATCGTATCATTTGATCTTAACTCTCTGTATCCGCACTTAATGTTACAATATAATATGTCTCCCGAAACTTATTTGTCAGAAGAACGAGATCATGTTACACAAGATATGGTATTGAATGGTCAGTACCAAAGTAATAGAGAAGATATGTCTGTATGTGCTAATGGTGCTTGTTTTACTAATCAATTCCAAGGTGTAATTCCTAGCATCATTGATGAATACTACGGTAATCGTAAGATCATCAAGAAGAAAATGCTTAAAGTAGAGCAAGATCTTGAAGATGCTACTGATCCTGCACAGAAAGAATTGTTAAAGCGTGAAGCAAACCAATTACATAACTCTCAAATGGCTATCAAAATTGCTATGAACAGTTTGTATGGTGCTACAGCAAATATCTACTTTCTATACTATATTAACGACATGGCCGAAGCTATTACTACATCTGGTCAATTGTCTATTCGTTATGGACAGAAAGCAGTTAATGACTATCTAAATAAAATATTAAAGACTGATAAAGACTATATCGTTTATATCGATACAGACTCTATCTATGTTGATATGGCACCAATCGTAGAGAATGCCTTTGGTACTGTTGATGTTGACCGCAAGAAAGGTGAAGAGTTTCTTGACAAAGTTTGCCAGATGAAGATTGAACCAGTGTTAGAAGCTGGTTATATCGAACTCGCAAAGAAGATGGGTGCGTATCGTCAAGCTATGCAAATGGCACGAGAAAAGATTACTGATAAATCTGTCTTCATCGCTAAGAAGCGTTACATTATGAATACTCTTAACTCAGAAGGTGTACACTATGAAGAGCCAAAGATATCAGTTACTGGTTTAGAGTCAGTAAGGTCTTCGACGCCTGAAGTATGTCGTGATAAACTTAAAGAATCTTTCAAGGTTATTATGAACGAAGGTGAAACAAAAACTCAAGAATTTATCGCAGACTTTAAAGCAAAGTTCTTTAATCTTCCTGCTGAAGACATTGCAAAGAATTCAGGCACAGACAACATAGATAAATATCGTGATAGAGGATCAGGATCTCTATACAAAAAAGGCTGTCCTATGCATGTTCGTGGTTCGATACTTTATAACCACTATCTTAGACAAAACGGCTTAGATAAAAAGTATGATAGTATTAAAGGTGGAGACAAAATAAAGTTCGTATATCTAAAAACGCCTAATCCAATACGAGAGAACATCATATCTTTCCCTGGTGTCTTACCTCCAGAACTTGGGTTAAACAAATATATCGATTACGAAAAACAATTCGACAAAGTATTCTTAAGCCCTTTGCAAGCTATTCTAGAAGCAGTTGGTTGGAATGCTGAACACGTCAATACGTTAGAAGATTTTTTTGCTTAGGAGTAATCATGAATACCAAAACCAGAATAGAAGAAGTTACTAAGGCTCACAAACATCAGCACTCTATTGTTGAAACATTAGAAGCCGAAAAAGCACCAGAAGAAACAATAACAAAAGCTAAGATTGTTAAACTAAAACTTAAGGATGAGTTAGAGTATCTGTATAAGCTAAATGATTGACATTTGATCTTACGCATGTTAGAATACTAATAAGTTATGAAAGGAATATACTATGAGCGATTGGGTAAACGACATCTATATGATGCATAACCGGTTTGGTGTACGCAAATGGTTTGATGAAAACAAAGATAATAAAGACTTGATGGATAAGTACCTTAAGTTTCGTTTGTCTATGTGTAAAGAAGAACTTGATGAAACACTCGATGCAGTTGAAGCAAAAGATCCAGAAGAAATCGTAGACGGCTTAATTGATATGTGTGTATTTGCTATTGGTACATTAGATGTATTCGGCGTAGATGCAAACGAAGCATGGGATCGTGTATACAAAGCTAATGTATCGAAAGATGTCGGTGTTAAAGAAGGTAGGCCGAACCCTTTCGGATTACCAGATCTTATTAAGCCTGAAGGTTGGGAAGCACCTAATCACGATGGTAATCACGGAGATTTAAATAAGGCAGTATAGCATGTTAGCGCCATACAGGGTGTGACAAATTGGCTTTATCAAGATAAATACTCTTGTATAGTTTACAGGAGGTCCCACAATGTGCACACCGTTTGTACGTAAAGAAGCCAATCGTCTTAACTGGTTAATTAAAGGTCAGCTAATTAATAAATCCGAAAGTGATAAGACTGTAGAACAACTTTATGATAGTTACTTCAAAAGACTTTGGAATAATACAGAAAGAAGTGAGTATGGTATGATTGGATTTGAACAAGCATATAAAGCTCGCGAAGCAGAAGTACTAAACGAAGAACTATATTACGTTGCACATAGAGGTTACGATTAAAGGGTTTACATCACCTTAAATATATATTATACTGATTCTATAATATAAAAAAGGAATGAAAATCATGTGGAACCCAAATAAATCATCATGGGGATGTACTTCAGAAACTAAGCCTCTCGTAGATATGCTTGGTGAACTTGTCCCATTCGAAGGTCAAGTTGAATCGCCTCGTAAAAATCGTGCTCTTGAGAAATTTCGTAAAGCTCAGAACGTTGTCTATGATGTATTCAATAACGCTCTATGTAATCGCGGTTCAGAAATCGGCAGAGTTCTTGGCGTTAAAAAGCGTGACTTAGCTTTACCTTATGGATATTATAACAAAGGTAATTGGGATCAAGTAGAGCATTTGATCGAAGAAGCTTTCACACCAATCGTTATGGCTGCAGCTAAAGAACAGGGAATAATCTCATAATGTTTACAATTATTAGATCGATTGGCAGAGAGTCAGTAGCTATTGCATCTCGTATAGAAGATGCTTTAGCACTGATAACAGCAAATGATAAGGAACCGACAGGCACTTATCAGATAAAAGACGTTTATCACAAATCATATTTTGACGAGTTTATAATGGAATATAAAGGTTATTCTTTAGTAAACGATATATACGAAGATGATGATTGTGTAAAGCAACATTATCAAATCGGAAAATACGATAACGAATATGTTCAATATCCAAAAAGCCTAGAAGGCTTATCAAGTAACTCTTATGCTTCATTTGAAGAAGCTTTAAAAGTGTTTCAAAACACTGTTGACACTTTAACAGAATCAGTGTAGAACAACTACATCAACTTTAACAAAGGAAATAATATTATGAAAACGCAATTCAATTCAGAAAGACAATCAACTGCTTATCAGTTTACTGTTAACATGATTAACGGTAAAGTTGCACCTGAACACCAGGCAGCTATTGATGGGTTGAAGCTCGTAGTCAAGATGGGTAATCTTGCATATGACACTGATGCTCCTCAACGAGTTAAACTTCAAGGTCGTGGACCTCGTGCAAATATCTCTGAAAAAGTAAAAGGTTATCGTCGCGGTTATGATTGTTCTCTTCCATTAGCTTATGCTACGCATGCAGATGTGTACGTGTACGCGCGATAAAAAGGTTGACATTTGAGCTTATACGTGTTAGAATAGAATCATCAAACAAAGGAATTGTATAATGAATCTAGAAAAACTCCAAACACTTGATAAGCTCGAAATCAACCAAGCACGCGAAGTAGCAATTTCCATGCTAGGTAAAAAGACTAAACCTTTAGTATTACAACAACTGAAGTTGGACATTCAAAATGCACCGACTTCAGTTGAAGTATCTCGCATTATGTGGCAGGTTTATCTTTCTGGTACAGGACTCGGCACGATTGGTTCCGCTTGGAAAAAGCATTATAACACAGCATGATATCTAATTTAAAATTACCTGAAGCGCTCGTTATCGAACTAAACGATGACGAGCTTTCTTACATTAAAACAATGGCACAGGACATTTATGATGTCCCTGCAAAAAGACGAGGCCGCACTCTTGAAACAGTGATGGCACACACGACTGCAGGTGTTATACTTGAGTTCGCATTAGAACGTCAAGGTGCAGTAAAAAATACAGCAGAATTTGATCATACTATACCAGACTCACATAATTGGGATGTTGAGTGGAATGGTATGCGGTGTGAAGTAAAGAATGCACAAGATCCAGGTAAAATGCCTGAAGGTTTTGAAATGAAATGGTTAACTATGTCTAATTATATGGGTAATAAGTTGGCACGTAATCGTAAGCTATATCCAGAATGTGTTGATGTAGTGATATTTGGTTGTTATTCAAAGGTAGCAGAAAATACTTATGATGTACGTTGGAGATGTGTAGCACCTTTTGATACTATACGTGAAACGCTTGCTCCTTGTAATCCAGATTACGATAACAATTGGACAGAAGAAGTTGATGGATCTAAGAAACTTAAATTCTTCTATAACCACAGAAAAGAAACCCGTTGTATATATAATCATAACTTATAAAGGAGTCAGACGTGCAACTTGAAACAAGACCAAATTATGATTGTTACGTAGATTACTTCTGGCCTAAATCTAAATGGTTAGAAGAAAATTGTTTAATCGGTGATCTCGATTATCTTGGGCCTGAGGCCGATAAAAATATCAATGATCCATTAATGCAAAATATTCCAGCTTATAATTGTGTGTCTCGTACATACGAAGGTTTTAATAATGTTAATCAAGATATAAATTATGGAACAAACCAAATAGTATTTAAGAAAAGACCAGTAGATGTACAAGAACGTGTTAAAAATTATGTAACAGACAAATGGTCTTTACTCGAATATGTTTACGCCTATTATGTTCATCGTAGTACTGGCTCTGGTTTTTATGCCGGCAAGGATTGGCATGGATATCATCATTCTATTGTATCTCATTTTGGTTTATTAGAAACTGCAGATGAAATGGCAGATCTAATGAAGGTTTGGAAAGCTGCTGATAGAAAAATGTTTTCTACTATTGGTAACCAAAACCCAACTCCGATAAAAGGAATGAATTTACCAGAACACATTACGAGCTTCGGTTTAGATCTTATGAAACAATTAACTGAATGGCTAAAAGAAAATTTAGCTATGAATAATGGTGCTCCTTTAGATCAGAAAGAATTAACTGATAGACTTAATCAGAAGAATATAGATAGAGGTATTCGTCGTTGGAACTTTCCTTATGCTCAAATGATTGCTGATATTGCTACATACCACCCAGAATACGTTGATCCAAATTCTAGTTTATATTGTGGTAATAACGCAAGACAAGCAATTGAACAAATGTTTCATAAACCTAAAGGAATGAGTCAAGTAGAATATCACGATTTAGCACTTGCAGATCTTACAGAAAAGCTTGGTACAAGTGCTGTTGCGCATGAAGATACTTTATGTATTTACGTAAGGTTTTTAAATAATCTTGATCGCTCAGGCAGAGGCTTAAGAAATGCTTCTGGATATTATATGATGGATAAAGACGACAAGCCAATGTATCCAGATATATGGAGGCCTGCTGCATTAGAAAAGAAAGTAAGTAGTTCACACTCAGTAATGGAGTTTCTAGCATGAAAACATTTGCACAAATAGTATTAGAATATAGACAGCATAGACGTTATATTCTTGCAGCATTAAAAGCACAAAAAGAAAAAACTTAGTATACATTTGAAGAATTACATGATAGAATATATCAATGTAATACACACGGAGACTTTATATAATGAAATACGACAATAACAAACCACCAATTCATCTTGTACCTACAGTAGCTATTGAAGCTGCAGCTAAGGTATTTGCTTTTGGTGCAGCCAAATATTCTGAAAACAATTGGCGTGATGATATTAATACTACTGAATGGGGCAGATCTTATTCTTCTCTTCAGCGTCACCTCATGGCCTATTGGGATAAAGAAGATATTGATCCAGAATCTGGTCTTCTTCATTTAGACCATGCATTAACTCAGCTAATGATCCTTCGCGTAGCTTATGATGAAGGCAAAGATATGGATGATAGATATGAAACAAAATAATGTAAGTAATATTCGTGAATACTTCTTTAACGAACTAAGCGATAAGAATTTTACCATCGACAAAACCGGTGCTAAAACAATTGAAATGTTAGGTGCATCATTTATTGCTGATGAACCAGCTATCTTTGGCACACCTGTTAAATCTTATATTGATGCAGAGCTAGCTTGGTATGAAAGCGGTTCTACTAATATTATGGATATTCATGGTTTAGATAAAGATCCGCCTGCTGCTTGGCAATATGCTGCTAATGAAAACGGTGAAATCAATTCAAACTACGGACATCTTGTAGACTCTCCAAAGTTTTATAATCAATATTATAGTGCAATTGAAGAGTTGATTGCTAATCCAGATAGCCGTCGTGCTCAGATGGTTTATAATCGTCCATCTATTTGGGTTGAATACAACGAGAATGGTAAATCAGATTTCATTTGTACTAATGCGCAAACGTTCTATATTCGCGATAATAAGTTGCATATGGTATCACAAATGCGTTCAAACGATGTAGTCTTTGGTTACAAGAATGATTATGCGTGGGCTCAACACCTTATGGATAGAGCTATTGATAATCTAAATGAAGAAGGACATAACCTTACAAAAGGTGATCTTACTTGGCAAGTAATGAACTTGCACGTGTACGAGCGTCACTTTAATTTAGTGGAGTAAACGTGAGCAAACTAATAAAAATTACAGACATACTAGAAACCAAACTTCGTAAAGAAAAAGAAATAGAATTTTACGAAGGTGAAATTAAAAAAATTCGACAGAAAATGATGTTCTTACAAAAGGACCTAGACTTAACAAAGCTCATAATATCTATTATTGAGAAAGAAAAAGTTTACGATATAAAAGAAAAAATGGAAACAAGGATGATATCCGATGATTGATGATTACGAACCATACGATCAATATATGAAAAGAATGTACAAACAATACCCCGTAGATAGTTTCTTAGATCCTAGTACAACTAAATGGCCAATTCGTTTCATGAATATGGCCAAAATGGTTTCTACGTGGAGTAAGGACCCTTCTAGTAAAATCGGTGCTGTAGCAGTAAACGATGAAAGAAATATTCTAGCGACAGGATATAACGGGTTTCCAAAGGGTATTGCTGATACTGATGATAGATTAAATAACAGAGCTGAGAAATATCCTCGTATTGTTCATGCAGAAATGAATGCTTTGATGAATGCTTTATATAATGGCGTATCATTAAAAGGAGCAACTCTTTATGTTTATGGATTACCGGTCTGTTCAGACTGTACTAAATGTGTTATTCAAGCTGGTGTAAAATCTCTCTGGATAATGTTACCTTCAGACTCTACCCCCGAAACATGGACTGATATGTGGAATAAACAATCTAGGCCGATGCTAATGGAAGCTGGTGTAGATATCTATGGCTTGAAAGAAGAAGAATTGGTTTAATGCACCGAAATAGCGATGCTCAATGGGTAAAGATGAATTTCGATATTCCTTGTTACGATATAGAACAAGAATACCTATCAGTCAAAGAAGAATTAGTTATCAATAGACCGCAAGATGGTCATAAGGACTGGTTTGCAGCATCTTTATTCATTAAAGACAATATTACAGAGGTAGGATTAAAATGTACTAAGACCGTAGAGTTCATCAAATCATTACCATATGATAGACTAGATGACGTTAGATTTTTAGTTATAAAACCTGAGGGATATATTGCTGAACACAGCGATGTTCCAGAACACAATTGGCTAGATACTCTTAATATGTCAATTTCATATCCTAATGGAAGTAAGTTCATTCTGAATGGAGAAGAAGTACCATACCATAAAGGTGCAGCATTTGTTTTGAATGTACACTATTCTCATTGGGTCGAAAATAAATCTGACGAAGAAAGATTGCATTTGATAATACACGGAAAAAAGAAGAAAGAGTTTTGGAATGACATTATTGAAATTAGAATGTAGTATCGATGGCAACTAATTTAACTGATATTTACACCGGAGTAAAAAAGGACGATGCTAATAGAAGACAGAATGATTTTTATCCAACACCTCCTTTGGCAACATTCGTTCTAGGAAAGTATTGTAAACCGCCAAAAAATATTGTTGAGCCTTGTGCTGGCCGTGGTAATATATCTAAGCAACTTCAAAGAATGGGTCACAGCGTAACTAGTTATGATTTAAACTCTTATGATAATTGCTTGACTGAAGTCCACACACCTTATGATGCAATGGAACTGCAACCGCAATTTGCAGATGGTGTTGTGACAAATCCTCCTTATCACAAAGATTTACCAAGAAAACTAGCAGAGAAATTCATATCTGAATATGACTATACTGCAATGTTTTTACGTATTACATTTTTAGAGGGTAAGAAGAGAAAGAAATTGTTTACAAATAATCCTCCTAGTGATATAATCTTTTTATCTGATAGAGTTAAATTCAGTTCAGATCATATAGAACCTATCGAAAAAGAAGATCAGATAGGTGGTATGATTGCTTATATGTGGATAGTATGGGATAGAAGACATTCTTGGTCGGGCCTTACTAAAATGCAATGGGTTACTCTAGAAAATGAATACGAAGAATTTAGAAAAACTGTTTAGGAGAATATTATGAAATCAGCAATGGCATCGCCTTTTGTTCCCATATCTTTTCAATTGCCAAACCATAGAGCTGCGCAAGGTGTAATTTATGCGGATATGATTAGTCATTACCTTGATGTTGGTGAAATGAAAATTATTATGTCTAAATCTTCTGTTCAGGGTGCGGCCGCAAAAGAAGCAGCTAAACAAGAAGATTTTAATCAATACGACAATCTTTATATCTATCATGGTAATGATCGTAAAGAAGGTGCAACAGATATTAATTTCTTTGGAGGAACAAAAGGTTTTCCTCATGCATATAACATTCGTAATATTTCCAGATTTAAAGGTCAAGTCTATTCATTAGAATATGATATGCCAGATTATGCATCAATGTTAGAATATAAGCTTAACGCTATGAAAGCAAAAGAAGGTAATCTTGATTCTGTAGTTCCAGAGTTTAGAGAAGTAGATTTAGATAATCTAAGAGAAATGCAGAAGAACGCTATCACTATCAAACCACAACATCCTACTTGGGATCGAATGGTTATTGGAGATAGTCATGCTATTTCAATGTATAGACCTGGTTACAATGTCAATTCAGTTCAATTTAAAACTTTATATGGTGCGTTAGAAATGGGCCTTGAAAGTTTCATAAATAGAGATAATGTTAAACATATTGAGTGTTACTTTGGTAACATCGATATTAGACACCATCTTTGCAGACAAGACGATACTAAACAAGCGATAAGAACTCTTGTTGACCGTTATGTTGAAGCTGTAGACTCTTTGGATATGGAAAGTAAAGTGATTTGTGAGTTATTACCAATCGAAAATGAACGCCGCAACTTGCCAAAATCTGGCATGTATAAAGGCACAAAGTTCTTCGGCTCTTGGGCTGAGCGTAATGATGCACGCTTATATTTTAAAGAATATGCTATGAGTAAGGTTCAAGGAACAGATGTACAATTTAAGGAATGGATTACACCACATTTCTATAATGGCATAGGAGAACTTGATTTTAAAGCAATGGAAAGTCCAAAGTCTGTCCATCTTTCTAGAGAGTTTTATCCACATTGGCAAGGCAAAGAATATAATGATATCGAAGAAAATACTATAGAAGATTTCTTTTCGTGAAGCACGCCACTATTATACCCTTAATAGGTGGTGAAGCTCTTGCATCTACAGAAGTATTTGGTTCAAAGCCAGAGTATATTTTATCGTATGAAGCATTTAAAGATAATGAACAACATCTTTTGAATTATTGGGAAAATAAAGTTCCTTATTATATTCTCGATAAGGGCCAATCTCCTGACTTAAACCAGAAAATAGATGTTGTATCAAGTGTTTGTCCGTGTGCAGGTTTAAGTACTATGCATCATGCTCACGGCGAAACAAACGAGAATAACCAATGGATGGAGCTAAGCGCAGAGTATATTCTTTCTAACGTAAAGCCAAACGTATTTTGGGGAGAGAACGCTGCATCACTATCTGGAAAGATAGGCGAGTTTATGCTTAATAAGCTTAGACAAATCGGATTAGATAATGGTTATTCGATGTCTTTATATCTTACTAAAAATATTAAACATGGTGTTCCTCAGTTCAGAAAGCGTACATTTTATTTCTTTTGGAAGAAAGACATGTTCGGTGAAAAAACTCCTGTTCTGCACTTTTATAATAAACCTCACAAGAAAATAGAAGATATTATTAACGGTGTAACATCAAATACTCAAATGGATGTGATCAATAAGAAAATTCCTTCTAAGGATGATCCTTACTATCGTTACCTTTTAGAAGAAGTTCATGGTGGGATTACTCATAGAGAATATCATGATATAATGGTAACAAAAAACGTAAGGGCAAATGACGCTGAATGCGCGATTGAACGTGCAGGTCATGACTATAAAAGAATAGCTAAATGGATGGGTGATAACGGATATCATAGAGAAGTTCCAAAATGTGAACGTAAATATGAAAAGCTTCAGGCTGGAGGCAATCTTATGAGAAGAGGAACAATGGTTCCTAAAGATTATATTGGAGCTTTCGTTGGTCATTACCCAAAAATGTTAACTCATCCATACGAAGATAGATATATAACTATTCGAGAAGCAATGACTATTATGGGTTTGCCTCAAGACTTTGAGTTGTTAGATCCAAAGAATTCTATCAATCACATCTGCCAAAACGTTCCTTACGAAACAGCAAAGGATATGGCTACTGAGATTAAACACGTATTCGAAGGAAATAGACCTTGGTCAGATACAGACTTTTTGTTTCAAACGAATATAGATGAAACAACAGAACAATGGAATGTAACTGAAAATAACCTCGAAAGCTTTTTCGGTTGACATTTTATCAATACAATATACAATACGACTATGTAACGAAAGTGAGAATATGAGAAAAGATTTTATTTTAGATTTCGAAACCATCGGTAGTGATGCAAAAGTAATACCAGTTATTAATTGTGCTTACACTACATTTGAATGGGATAGGTTTGAATCCGATAACCCTTACTCTTTCCAAGAGTTAGTAGCTACAATGCAGAAATCTAAACTTGACATTAAAGACCAGATGCAGAATCACGGTTGTAAGTATACTAGCGCAGATTTGCAATGGTGGCTTGATAAACCTGCTGCACTAAGAGTTGACTTAAAACCAAGCGAAGACGATTTAAACCCAAATCAATTCATGGCAAAACTACTTGACTACTTATTAAGCTCTAATAAGATTTCTTATTGGTGGAGTAGGTCAAACACATTCGATCCCATTATTCTCGATAGAATGGCAGAGATCTCAAACAAAAAGAACCAATTAAGTGCTTACTTGCCTTATTGGAAAGTAAGAGATACGAGAACTTATATCGATGCAAAGTTCAACTTTCCAGGAAACAACGGATTTTGTCCGTTTCCTGACGAAGAAAAATGGGAAATTACATTTAACGCTCACGATGCAAAACATGATGTAGCGGCTGATATCATGAGATTACAGGCAATCACTCGAGCAGAATTAGATATGGAGTTACCTAATGGCTAATTTACAAATTTCAGTGGAAGAACTTAGAAAATACAAGATATTTGTAGGTACCCCAATGTACGGTGGTAATTGCACTGGTTCTTATACTAAATCATGCACAGACTTAGCGATGATATGCGCTGCTAATGGCATTACGATTAAGTTTTATTATTTGTTTAATGAAAGCTTAATTCAAAGAGCAAGAAATTACGTGGTAGATGAATTTATGAGATCTGATTGTACGCATCTAATATTCATAGATAGCGATATTGCTTTTGATCCAAGAGATGTTCTTGGCATGCTTGCCATACAAGTAGCAGATCCTAAAAAATATAATATTGTTACTGGACCATATCCAAAGAAAACTATAGCTTGGGAAAAAGTAAAAGCCGCGGCAGATCAAGGTAAAGCAGATGAATCGCCCTTTGAACTTGACCAATACACTGCTGATTATGTGTTTAATCCAGTCAATAAACTTAAAAGTTTTAATATGGCAGAACCTTTAGAAATCGGTGAAGGCGGTACAGGATTTATGTGTATTCCAAGAGAAACTTTTGAAACATACAAAAAAGCTTACCCAGAATATTCATACAAACCAGATCATGCCCGCACTGAAAACTTTGACGGCACGAATGAGATTATGGCTTACTTCGATTGTGTTATTGATGCAGGATCAAAAAGATATCTAAGTGAAGATTACTTCTTTTGCAGACAATCTCGTAAAGCTGGAATGAAAGTTTGGATGTGTCCTTGGATGAAGATAAACCATATAGGTACTTACATCTTCAAGGGAAATATGGGAGCTATAGGATCACTTGGCGTATCAGCGACAGCAGATAAGTCATCTTCTAAACGAAGCTACAAGAAAAACAAAAAAAGTTGACATTTTCGCAATATTAAAGTAAGATACAATCTATATAATACAATAGGAGACTATATAATGAAATTTTCTGAAAATACTCTTACAATACTTAAGAGTTTCTCTACTATCAACAAGTCTATCTTGTTGAAACCTGGCAATACACTTAAAACAATCACACCAGAGAAAACATTAGTTGCTAAAGCAACCATCTCTGAAAGCTTACCTTCTGAAGCATGTGTATATGATTTATCAAGATTTCTTTCAATTTTAGGCCTTTATAAGGACCCTGACGTTGAGTTTCATGATAAATACTTCACTATTGCTGAAGGTAAACAACGTACAAAATACGCGTTTGCCGATATTTCAATGATACATGCAGCCCCAGAAAAAGATATCGAATTGCCATCATCAGATGTTATTGTTGATGTTCTTTGGGACGACATGCAATCTGTAATCAAAGCTGCTGGTGTTCTTCAGTTTAATGAAGTTGCATTTGTTGGTAGTGAAGGTAAAGTATACCTGAAAGCTATTAATAGCGCAGATACAAGCGCCGATGATTATGGTGTTGAAATTGGCACAACACAAGACGAATTTAAGGTTATTATCAAAACTGATAATCTTAAGCTCCTACCTCAGAACTATCATGTTACCCTTTGCGCAAAGGGTATCTCTGAGTTTAAAGGGGAAACCGCTACTTATTATGTAGCAATTGATACTAAGTCGACTTATCAGAAAGGATAAAATATGAGCGATCAAGAACAACCACAACAAGAGCCAGTAAATCTGTCTCTTCAAGATATCGCAACCGTCGTACAATTGATTGACGTAGTCAGTCGCCGCGGTGGTATTGAAGGCCGAGAACTTGCAGGCATTGGAATGCTTCGTAATAAATTCGAAGTTTTCTTGCAGCAAAATGCACCGCAAGGTGAAGCACCAGAAGGTAGTATGCCGGTAGACGCACCAGCAGCTGTACCTGAAGATGCACCGCTTGCTGACAAGGTTCAGTAATACTAAACGACGCAGGCTCTCGTTATAAACCTGCAATTTATATATTATGAAATGGTGATTATATGTCTATTGATGCTAAAGCAAATGAAGTACTGTGGGTTGAAAAGTATCGACCACAAAAAATAAACGATACAATTCTACCAGAAAACACCAAAGCAATGTTTAAAAAGTTTGTAGCTGATGATAGCATTCCAAACTTATTGTTGTCTGGTGGTCCAGGTGTAGGTAAAACAACTATCGCAAAAGCCATGCTTGAAGAAATGGGTTGTGATTATATTGTAAAGAATGGTTCATTGAATGTTAACATTGATACTCTTCGTTATGATATTTCAACATATGCCTCGGCTGTATCCCTTAGTGGTGGTCGTAAATATGTTATCTTTGATGAAGCTGACTACCTAAACGCTGCAAATGTTCAACCAGCTTTACGTAACTTTATCGAAGAATATTCATCTAATTGCGGATTTATATTTACGTGTAACTTTAAAAACCGTATCATTGCACCTCTCCGCTCTCGTTTGAGTGAAGTTGATTTCACTATAGAAACAACTGATAGACCATCTATGGCAGCACAATTCTATAAACGCGTGCTACAAATACTTGAGTTAGAACAGGTAGATTTTGATAAAAAAGTAGTTGCTAAAGTTATTGAGCGCCACTTCCCTGATTTCCGTCGTGTACTTACTGAGCTACAATCATATGCAGCTTCAGGTCGTATTGATGAAGGCATATTTGTTAATCTAAAACAAGATTCAATGGATGAAATATTCAGGCTACTTAAAGCTAAAGACTTTACTAACATGAGAAAATGGGTTGCAAACAATTCAGATCAAGATATGAATGAAATGTTTAGGCGTATATATGATATGGCTTCTGAAAAGATTGAATTGCGTTCATTACCAGGTTTCGTAGTTACTCTTGCTGATTACATGTACAAAGCTAACTTCGTAGCTGACTTAGAAGTTAACATGGTTGCTTTCTTAACAGAAGTAATGATGGAAGCAGAGTATAAATGAGTGATTGGATTAAAAAGTTAGTTGGTATGCAAGAGTGTTTTAACTGTAACAAGTATATCACAAAGAAGCAAGTTTATAGTGTAGACGTTGACACTATGGAAGGACCGTTACACCTTAAGCTATGTCAAGATTGTTCCGGTGATTTTGATGATATGATGAAAGATTTAGAGGAGAATTTAGATGCCCAAAGAAATAACACCCTTTGATTTTATGAATGCTGCGTCTTTCTCTAAGGACGATATCATATCTAATAATGATAATCCTGAAATAGCAGAGAATTTGTACTCAGCTTATATCGTAAATAGAGGTTTTACAAACTTTGAAGATACTATCCTACATGCTAATGAAATGAATATGAGATCTCATCTACCAGCTAAAGCGCAATTTGATTACTATAGAACAGCGCTACGTAAACGTAAACGCTTTAGTAAATGGCCTAAGGCCGATAAGAGTAAAGATCTCGATGCAATACAAGAAGTTTACCAATGCAATAGAACAGTTGCTAAACAATATTTAAAAGCCTTGAGCGCAGATGATCTTAAATCAGTTCATTCACGCCTTGAGATTGGCGGGTCTACCAGGTGAATACTTACTTCTGATAAATAATTACAACGGTTGAGCAATTTGAAGCCGTACCATACATAATAATAATAAAAAGAAGGCGATGTGGTTATGAACTCAGAAGAAGATATTTTTAAAGGTGTAGGAGTAGAGATTTCTTTACCAACACCAGACAGTTTCCTTAAAGTAAAAGAAACACTTACTCGTATTGGTATTTCGTCTCGTAAAGAGAAAAAGCTTTACCAAACTTGCCATATACTACATAAACAAGGTAAATATGCGATTTTGCATTTTAAAGAATTGTTTATTTTAGACGGTAAAAAAGATACATTTGTAGAAGAAGATGAAGCAAGAAGAAATACTATAGTTAATTTACTAGAAGAATGGGATTTATTATCTGTCGTAAATACTGAAAAAGCTCAATCACCGATTGCTCAGCTTAATCAAATTAAGATTATATCTCATAAAGAAAAACAAAATTGGATTCTGGAAGCAAAGTATAACATTGGAAAGAAGTGAAAATGAAAATTTATAGAATGAATGAAAACGCTGAATTACCAACTTACGCAACTGAAGGTTCAGCAGCCTTTGATATTAAATCATGTTTTAAAAGAGGTGATAAACTTCGAGCGTATAATAACTGGAATAAAGAAGTATTCATCACTGTAAAGGGTGTAGGTCAAAATCCAAACTCTTTTCAGCTACCACCAGATACAAGAATACTTATTCCTACTGGATTAATTTTTGATGTACCGGATAAGCACGTACTTAAAATGTTTATTAGGTCAAGCGTCGCGTTAAAAAGAGGTTTAGTATTAGCAAATGGTACAGGAATTATAGATTCTGATTATGTAGAACAAACTTATATTATGATAAACAACGAAACAGATTCGTTAGCAGTTATTTCAGACGGAGAACGTCTTGCACAATGTGTATTAGAAAAAACTCAACAGGTAAAAATATCTGAAACCAAAACTCAACCTAACCAGAAAACAGATCGAGATGGAGGATTTGGTAGTACTGGAGAATAGGACAATAAAATGTTTAAATATTTACTAGCACTATCATTAACAGCTACACCTTTAGCTGCTCAACAAGTACCGCCGTTTCAAGCATCACAATCTTGCGGTACTTTTGCCCTTATGGCAGAACAAACTAAAAAGTATGACGAACAGATTTTGTTTAAAGGTGAAATCTTACAACAGCACATAAGCGGCCAAATGATTAAAACTGAAATGGTTTTTATGACAAATCAAGATACAGGCTCATGGACTTTAGTTTCGCTGTTCCCAAATGGATGGGCTTGTATGGTAGCTAACGGCAGTGATTTTGAGCCTTATGTAGAATAAAGTTGTACTTTTGATCATAAACGGTGTATAAATAATAGTAGGAATGCCATAATGGGTTCCTTACATTAATCTTGCTTATTTAAGGAGAAACAAAATGAATACTCGCAGATTAGATACGACTATGCTTAACGATCCATTCTTCATCGGTTTTGACCGCATGGTAGATAGAATGAGAACAGCAACGCCTAACCAGGCAAATTACCCACCTTATAATATTATCAAAACGGGCGAAGACCAGTACGAATTACAATTGGCTATCGCAGGTTTTAATTACGACGATTTAGACATTACTTTGAAAGATGGAACTTTGACTATTGAGGGTAACCAAAATACAGATGACGAGAAGAACTACATTCATAAAGGTATTTCAGCTCGATCTTTCAATCGTACGTTTACTTTAATGGACACTATCGTAGTGAACGGCGCTGATCTTGATGCAGGCATTCTTAGCGTGCATCTAGAGAATGTAATTCCAGACGAGAAGAAACCACGTACAATTGAAATTAACCGAAGAGAACCAGAACTTCTAAAAGGTTAACTTATTTTACTGTGATTGGGAGGCTTTCTTGGCCTCCCTTTTTTATAATGGAGATAAAATGAAATATATAATTGATATTGACGGAACTATATGCCAAGAAGTCTATTTTATGGATGGAAGTGGTAAAAAGGATTATGCTAATCATATTCCGATGTATGATCGAATTGCTAAAGTAAATGCTTTATACGACGCAGGTCATACTATTAAATACATGACTGCACGCGGATGCGTAAGCGGTATAGATTATTGGAGACTAACTAATAATCAACTCGTTGAATGGGGTGCGAAATATCACGAACTCAGCGTAGGCGAAAAAGAAAACTACGATATTTGGATCGATGATAAAGCTTTTTGGTCAGAAAACTTCTTTCGTGAAACTGGCGAAAGCTATGAATAAATGGCATTACCAATTAATGAAGCATGATGGTTATTATGCAGTGCATGAATTTTATCCATCAGATGATGGAGGATCTTGGACTGAAAAACCTGTTGACATTTCTGGTGATTCGGTTCAGGATATAAAAGAATCTATACAAATGATTCTTAACGATATTGATAAACACGGAGTAAAAGACTATGAATAGATGGATTGTAGACTGTTGGAATGTAGTAATGGATCACGAAAAAAATCCATTAAGCAATATTCCAGATTTTAGTACACGACATATGATTATGCAAGTTCTTGCTTGGATGTGGTGTATTGTATTCGCAATTATTGTAGGAAGTATGTGGGCCGGCGTATTTAGTATGATATTGCATACGTTGTTATTAGGCGCTATTGCTATTACAGTAGCAACATTTGAAACTGCTCAACGTAAACCAAACATATTTGGTAATTACAGTGGTCGCGCAAATGGTGGCGAGCATGAGTGAACAAACACAATATTGCACAACTAAAGGACTTGGTTGGGCTTTCTTAGTCATATTCTTTATTATTGGTGTTTTACCGGTATTAATGTTAATGGCAATGGTTGGTCTCGAAGATTACGGCCGTTATTGTAATTTAAATATTTTACCATGTTTTGGATTAGGTAAATGAGCGATTTAAAATTCACAACAGCAGGTGATTTTTTAGAAAGCCAAACCCGCTATGATGCAAGATTCATAGCGGCAATGGACCACAGCGGTGGTTCGACTGGCGGTGTATTAGAACGTTATGGTCGTGAATACACCGAAGAAAACAAGATGGATCGTGTACACGAAATGAGAATGAGAATGGTTAATTCTCCTGATTTCAACGATACAAATGTTTGGGCCGCAATTCTTTATAAAGATACAGTTACTCGAGGAATGGTTAATGAACTCGCAAATAAAGGTATCGACTCCTTTTTAAAGATAGATGATGGCTGTGAAGAAAGCGGGATGCTTAAACAGTTTCCTGTAAAACAAATATTAGAATTTGCTACTGACGGATTAGGTGAACCTATATACGGAACTAAGATGCGAAGCATTATTAAAAGTATAGATATGGTTGAGCCTATTCTAAAGCAGCAATTTACTTTGGCACATACAATCCAAGAATACGGACTTATGCCAATAGTAGAACCCGAAGTTCCTATTGATCACGAAGAAAAAGAATTAATAGAACACGAGTTATACGACGCGTTACAAAAATACTTAATTGGAAAAGATTACCAAGTTATTTTAAAGCTGACGCCTCCAGAAGTACCCAACCTATATCACAATCTTACAGCAAACCATAGTGTAAACCGTATTGTGTTTCTTAGTGGAGGATACGCAACAGCTGAAGCGTGTCGTAGATTATCGATGAATCATGATGTCACTGCAAGTTTTAGTAGAGCTTTAAGTGAAGGTTTGAATCATAATCAAACTGATGCTGAGTTTAATGCTAAAATATCTCAGAACATTAGAATGATTGTTGACGCAACGTCAGGATAATCAAAAAAGGTTGACATTTTGCCCAATTATGTTAGAATAGTAATTGGGCATTAACATATTAAAAGGAGTATATAATGTTAAAAAACAAAGACCCAAGTTTATATAATGAAGACTTGGCTCCCATTCCAGAAAAGAAACGTACATGGGGTGCGTTCGAGATTTTTAACGTATGGTCTAACGACATTCAAAGTTTGTTTGGTTATACGCTAGCAGCATCTCTATTCATCTCATTTGGTTTAAACGGTTGGACAGTATTTGCTGCCATCATGTTGGCCGGTCTTTTTGTAATGTGGTTAGTCAATTTGATGGGTGAGCCAAGCGTTAAGTACGGTATCCCATTCCCTGTTATGGCTCGTTCGAGTATGGGGGTAAGAGGTGCTAACTTCCCGGCTGTGGCCCGCGGAATTGTAGCAATCTTTTGGTATGGTGCACAAACTTATTTCGCATCAACCGCAGTATCGCTATTAATTTCGGCATTAGCAGGTGGAAATGGGGAAGCAGTAATGCTAGGTATGAGTACAATCGATTGGGTATCGTTCCTATTCGTTTGGGCATTTCAAGTATATCTGTTCTGGAAAGGTATCCCTTGGATTACTAAATTCCTAAATTTCGCAGGTCCTTTTGTTTACGCAGTAATGATTGCTTTGGCTCTCACTATTTGGGTAAAAGCAGGTTCAGGACTTACTACAGAAATGGGTACAATCTTTGAAGGTACAGGCGAATACGTAGGTACATCTTTCTCAGCATTCGTAGCTATTGTAGGAACAATGATCGCTTATTTCGCAGCAGTTGTAATTAACTATGGTGACTTCTCACGTAACGTTAAAACACAAGCTGCAATGAAAAAAGGTAACTTGATTGGTTTGCCATTGAATATTGCATTCTTTTCATTGATTACACTTATCGTTACTTCAGGTACTATTGCAATCTGGGGTGAAGCGGTTACAAGTCCAACTGATATTATTGCGATGGTAGATTCTTTACCATTGACTGTCGTTGCAGCGATTATGTTTTTCGTAGCAACTATCGGTATTAATATCGTTGCAAACTTTATCCCTCCAGCGTATGATATCGCTAATCTAATGCCTTCAAAAATCGATTTTAAACTCGGTGGTTTGATTACATCAGGTTTTGCTCTTATCATTGGTGGATTATGGGTATCAACTATTTCACAGCTCGGTATCTTCGGGTTTGTTAATACTTTAGGAGCTGTACTTGCACCTATCTACGGTATTATGATGGTTGATTACTACATGCTTAAGAAAGGCAAATTAAACGTAGAACAATTATTCTCGGCATCTGAAGATGGTGAGTATTACTACGATAATGGTTGGAACAAAAAAGCTATGATCGCTTTTGTTGTACCTGCTATTTTCTCAGTAGCGACTGTCTGGGTAGGTTCATTGGCATTCTTGTCAGGTTTCTCTTGGGTAATTGGCGCTGCACTTGGTGGTTTAGTTTATTACGCAATTACTAAAAAATAAAGAATATGCGATAGCGAGTTAATTCTTGCTATCGCTTTTAAGGATTTATAACATGATAAAACCAAATACAAAGTTTAATCTCGATATAAGAGATATTGAAATTATTGAAGAAGCATTAAGAGCGAAAGCAGGTCGTAGAGGCATGGCTATTGCAAACGGTGAAACTTCATTAAAATTAAAAGACGAAATGCACGAGATACAATCTCTTCTCGGCAGAATACATGCTCAAAAGAATTTTTATAAGCCAAAGGGCTTTGTACCAGGCGGATAAATATAACGTTACATTAAGTAACATCACACACAACACAGGAGAATAAAATGAGTAAAAACCCATTCGAAATTAGAGCTGAAATGTTACAGCTTGCTAAAGAATACATGGATCAACAATACCATATGAATGTTCAATTTGCTGAAAGCATGATGGAACAGGGTAAGAAAACTATTGAAGACGTCCAATCTTCTTACCAAATGTATTCAATGGATGATCTAATGGAAAAAGCTAAAGAAATGTATAGCTTCGTTTCTAACAAAGATTAATTCTAAATTAAATCAAACTAATTTAAAAAGGGGGTTTACAGCCCTCTTTTTTTATGCTATATTGATTCTAGTTAAAAACAGAGGAACACGAAATGTACAACGTTTTAAAAATCGAAAAGTTCTCAAGAGCAGCGATAGCAGAAGGTCGTATTAACGGCGTTGATATTACAGTACCTAAAATTATTGCTACTTACGACGGTTATTTTTCGGCTAAGAAATTAGCTATGAAATTCAATAACATTCATAAAACAGTTTGTGATGAGTACGGTTCAGATTATACTATTAGATATGAGGTAGAAGAATTTTAAATATAACGGTTGACATTTAGAATCAATACGGTATAATAGCTTTATAGTTAATTAGAAAGGACTATAATATGAGTAATCAAATCCCATTCGGCATCAGCCTGTCAGGCAAAGCAGAGTATACTTATTCTGAGTTGTGTAACTTCGTTGAATGTGCAGAGGGCATTGAGCCAAAATCTCTTGAAAAAGATTACGTTTCTTTTTTAGAGAATATACTAGCAGGTAAGGTTAAGCGCTCTACATTGGTAGACGTTGAAGTGCTAGAAACCTTTAGAGCCGATCTAGATAATCGAGCCGATATCGATTATAGAGAAGGACATTGGGACGATGAACCCGATATCGTAGCTGGTGGAAAATACTTTGCTAAAGTCGCAGAAAGACTTAAAGCTCATATAAAAAAATCAACATAAAATTAGGGAGCTTCGGCTCCCTTTTTTAGCTTAGCATATGTGGCATACCAGTTATCGCAGGATCACCACTAAAACCGCCACCTACATTCACAACATTAAGATCTGTCTTTGTTTTAGCACCTTGAATTGTTGTCATGTTAGGAGACACGTTTGTTGGAGCATTAATACTTAAATGTAAAGGATGTGTACTACCAGCATCTTGTATAATTTTAAATGTATTCGGATCAATAGAACCTGGACCACCTGGTTTAAACGGTAATATGTTAAAGTTTTTCATAGCGCGTTTAGCATTATAGTCATAACTACCCATATCTCCACCTCTAAACAAGTGCTGAGTATCTGATATTGCATCTAACGCATTCATTTCGTGTCCAGTAGGAACATTACCCATCATGCCACGCAATCTACCAGAGCCATACGCTACAGGGTTAACACTTCCTGTTAAAATTGTATCTACTGTTGCTTGTCCGACTTTCTTTTCCGCTGGAGATATTTCTTCTTGTAGTAACCATTTACATACAATATAACCTAAATAGTCTCCGCTGAAACCACCTAAAATAGAACCTACTAAACCACCTGCTGGAACAGTCAACCAAGCAAATGGTCCACCTAATAAACCGGCAGCGGCACCAGCTACAGCTCCACCTCCTGCACCAATAATTCCACCAATGTGACCGCCTATTAATGCTAATCTTTCATCTTCACTAACATCAGCCTGCATCATCGTCATTAAAATAATTAAATCTGCAACTTTAAAAGCTACATTTAATTTAGCTAAGAAATCAAAAAGTCTAGTTAATAACTTTCTCATCCTTGGGCTATTAAGTTTTTTAAGAGCTTCTTGGATATCAGAAGCTTTGACTTTTGCGTTAGGATCAGGAGCTGAGTTAGAGTTAGCAGCCATATAAGCTCCTCTATTTAACTCTCCAAATTTACGTGGATCTCCTCGACCAATTACAGATGCCGTTGGTGTTCTATTAAAAGAATTTCCCATTCCGTTTTGTACTTTTTGATTTGCGTTAGGTCTATATGGCGGCTCTGGTGATGTTGTATTAAAGTTAAATCTGAAAGGCCCCTGTGGTTGGTTTATTTTAGGAGGTAAGTCCGTATTAACAGGTGTATCAAAACCATTTGTCCTTGCATTAAATCCAGAATCCATGTTGAATTTGGCGCCTGGACCTAAATCATCAATACTTGTAACAATCTTTGGTTTATTTAAATTGTCGAGTAATTTTTGGTTTGCTTTTACAATATCAGCCTGTTGTTTTATGATTTTCTTTTGATTTTCAGACATTTTACTAGAGTCGATCTCAGTATCAGTAAGAAGTTTATTATTTCTTTTCATGATTGCATTAGAGATTCTAATACCAGCCATTGTTATAGCTAAGCTAAAGGGAATTGACGCTACTGCAATAAGTATTTTAGTAATAACACTATTACGAACATTATCAATATCTTCTTTTAACGATTTAAAAGTTTTATTCATCTCTGCGATGTTTGCGTTCATTGTCTCGAGACTTGTTTTAAGTGTGTTTGGATCAAAGCCTCTTAGAGATTTACCCATTTCACCTATCTTTGACTCAAGTTCTGAGAATGATCCCTGATATCTTTCATCAACAAAACCTTTGAGAACGTTATAACCAGCTCCAGCTGCAAGCAAACCGCCACCCAATTTTGCAGCTCCGCCCAACATTCCGCCTAATGTAATCTTTTCAAGTCTATCGCCCATCTTTTCAATGGCTTTATCTGTTCTTTCACCAGTTTCTTTTACTGCTACAACTTTCTCTTTTCGTTCTAAGTCAGCAAAGTCAGCGTCTTGTTTAGCTCTTTCTGCATTCTGTTCGATCATATTAGTTTGGATTGCTAACATTTCTCTTTGTGCTGTAGAGTTTCTAGCTATAGTATCGAATACTTTATCAAACTTTCTTAATTCTACTTTAACAGAACGAAGCGAATTCGTACCTGAGTTACGAATTAATTGACCTTCAGCTTTTAACCTGTCAATAATTGCTAATGTTTCTTCTGACATCTGAGCCATGTTTTAAGCCTTTACTTTTCGTTTTGTTGTTCTATATAATCAACTAACATTCCAAAATATAAATCACGTTCATAAGGTATCATACTTTCTATTTCAGCTATTGAATATTTATGGTGCTGCGCCAACATGAATATAACTTTGTAATACTCTTGAAGAGTATTGTGGAGCAGCATTACATAAAAAAAGTCTTCATACCCTCCATTACGAAGGTTTGTTCTTTACCTTCTTTATTAGTATATTTCATTTCGTGTCTCATTATTGGCATTGTCTCAAAGAATTTTTGAATTCCTGCAACAACGTCGCTCGATACGCCGTCCATAAAGTTATCAATATCTTGCTCGGTATAATCTTTAAACCAATGTACTTCGTCTTCTGATGCGATACGTTCTAAACAAGCTGTCATAACAAAGTAACTTGCTAACGGATCATTTGGAGCCAATTGTTGGATTTTAATGTACTCATCAATAGACGGGTATTTTAAAAACAAAGTATATTGATCGTTGATCTGTATTTTATTAGTATGTCCATCATCTTTCATAACTTGTACGTCGTTTAAATCAAGTTTTAGTTCTACTTCTTCATCTGTATCAGGATCGTTTATATTAAAATCAATTTGGTTATCAACAGAAACAGATCTAATCATCAGAATAATAAATTCTAAATCAAACATTGCTATCTGATCAACATCAACGTCAAGTAAACAATTGTTAACAACTTGTCTTGCAGCAATTATTTCTTGCATACCATCATCAGATTCTTGTGCAACTAATAATATTTTTTCTTCTTTAACAGTAAATGGTCTATACTTGATAGGCTTTCCTGTAGAAGGAAGAATCATCTCGCGTATCGGTAATTCAATTTTTGGTAAACCCATAATCTATCATCCTTTAAAATATATTTTTTAATTCATTAATTCTATTACTAATGTTGTCAAAGTTATTAGTAACTTTCGTGTATTTGTTTACTGCGTCAGAAATACTTCTAGGAACTAAATCCTGCCCTATCAACTGACCAAAATCTCCAATTGCGTCAATAAGTCCAAGTATTCCGTTTCCTCTACCGTACCGTGAAGTTGGATTACCAACTCTTTCACCACTGAATTGTATTCTGTCGTATTGGAAACTAACAGGCAATGTAGAATAACTATCATTCGCTTCCCAAGCTAGGTCAACGTCTCCCATCATACCTGGAAATCCACCATCTAAAATAGTTTCGTAGTATTTTCCTGTAGTAAGGTAATCAGTAGAATAAGCTTTTATTATAATTCTGCATGAGTATTCGTTTTTATATCCAATTTCAAACGGTAACATGCCATCTACTTCAGAAAAATTACCGCCTGCAGTAGAATAGTTTACAACTCTTTGAGCCCAAGAATGAAAGAAACTTAAAATTTGATGATCTGAGTCTAACATAAAAATAGCTTGAACAGGCTCTGGATTAAGAGATGTAGGATACATTCTTCGTTGTTGACCTACTGCTTCATAAGAATTTAAACCCATGGTAATTCCTGGTATCGCTACGTTTTTACAAAAGAACGAAAGGTCTCTTGTTGTAACCGAAGAAGTATTAACCGGAAAGTTAACGATTTGAACTTCAAATAGCGATTGCCGCATCGGACCACCAAGGCGATCTATTTGTGATTTAAAATCTGATATTTTAAATGTCATATTATCCTCTTATGATCTTTCTTGAGTCTTTGAAGACTTGAGCTTGAGTAGCACCAACAAAGCGTGCAGTTGGTAAGAATAATGCAACATCCCATTCTGTTGGATTGATGTACACTAAACGTGTTTTTAATTGTCCTGTCAAATAATGTTTAACGCATGGTTTAAACATTCTAAATTTAGATGCGCTATTCAGAATATCATAATTTAATTTTAGTTTCGTTGTTTCATTATAGTATTTGTTATTAGTAGTTTCATATAGTGCATCCATTAACTTCGCTCTCAGAGGAGGAGGTAAATAATGCATGTTTATACCAAGAAAACCACCCTTAGCTCTATTTATCGGAAAAATCAGAGGAAAACTGTCATAATATGGAAGAGTAGCTTTATGTTTTGGATCATACTGGAACATATACATATTCCCAAGTCTAAATCTATTTTCGTATCGATCTCTACCCATCTCTTTTATAATCTTTGTAGGATCTGCTTTAGACTTAGTTATGCCTTTAGCTTGTTCTCTGTACCATTCACGAGCTTCAGTAGTTCTAGCTGGCATTTGCCCAGAACGTACACCCTTTAAAAGAATATCATCAAATACTTTAGCTACCATTACTTCAAGCCCAATTCTGCTTCTGTGTAAATGTCAAACTGCCAATTTCTTTGAGCACAAAACGCTCTTGCAGCCTTCCATTTAGCTTCGTTAATTCCATACGTTTTTACCTCGTTGAGGTACCTTCTCGATAATCTGCCAGTAGCAGTGTTTTTCTTACTTCTATCAGGCGGTTTAGTTTGTGCCTTTGGTTTAATTTCAATCATCAATGTCTTTTGTTCACCATTCGCAAGTTTTCTATGCAAAACTACATCAGGAAAATACCTATGCTTTCTTCCATCTATTGGAGAAACATAAGGAACCACGTATTCTTCACTTGCCCACCATATAACGTCTGAATGTTCATCAACCCATCTAAAGAACTTAAATTCCCACATAGATCTATAAATTATCCGTGTGGGATCTCCCTTATACTTAGAAGGGTTCTTAGGTTTAAACCTACCACTATATGCCAAAACGTACTCCATAATTTAGTATAAATAGAATTATACACCTATTTATAAAGAAAGAGATGGATTACCATGGCAAGTAGTAGAGTAGAGCTTTACAGACGTAGAAAAGAATCTAAGTTTGCAAACTCTTATCAGTGTTTTCCTGAACAACCACACCCACATAGCTGTCTTTTAGTTTTTAAAGAATTCGATTATTCTCCCATCAAAGAAGGCTCTAGTCCAACTGGACTACGCACTATATTTCAGAGCGCTTTTGGAGAAAGATCATCTGGTGTTGGTTTAAGATCAGCTCAAGCAATTGAATTACCGTTTCCTAAAGCTCTTGTTGATAATACAAACTTAAGAATTAACTCGTTTGAAAGAGATCCTTTTACTGAAAGTATTGCAGGAAAAGTTAAAGCGTTTATGGATGGAGAAAACGCAGGTGCTACTACAGCCGATTTACCAAAATTATTGCAAGGCATGGGTGCTTCTATGGGTGCAGCAATGGGCGGTGATAGTTTAGGTCAAAACATTAACGATCTTGCAAGTAAATTCTTAGGGTCGGATATAAAAGATGTTGCAACTGCGGCACAATACCTTTTAAGGAAAACCATTCCTGGTGATATTAGTAGATCTATTGATCTCGTGACAGGACAAACAATAAACCCTAGAGAAACTCTATCATTTGAAGGTGTTAATTTAAGAACACATCAGTTTAATTGGGATTTGTTTCCAAATTCAAAAGCAGACTCTCTTAGAATTAAAAACATTGTTGATATGATTAAAAGAAAGTCTTTGCCAGAAGTTACTGATATTGATGGCGTTCCAAAAGCATTCTTGCAGTATCCATCAGTTGTAGATATTTATTTAATAGGTGTCAATAGCGAACACTTTATTAAGTATAAAACATCAATGATAACAGAATTTTCTGTTGATTATGGTGCAGGAGGCGGAGTTGCTATTATGAAAGGTGGTAAACCTAACGGAGTAAACTTGGCGTTAAATCTAACAGAACTAGAAATTGAAACAGCGCATGATTACGGCGAAGCAGGTAATGAACCTTACGTTTCACAAGTTGACTTAGCAGACTTTGATCCTGTTGTAAGTAAAGGTGGAGGAGGTAAATAATGACAAAGTATTTTGAACAATTTCCTTTAATAAATTATGAAGGTAAATTAGTAAGAGACATTACAAGACGTACTAATTTTACTAAAGAAGTATCGAATAATCCTATGCTTTACATGCCTTATACAGTTAAAGAAGGTGAAAGACCAGAGGATATTGCAGAATTCTATTACGGTAGTACTGATTTTACTTGGGTGGTGTATTTTTCAAACCATATAATTGATCCATATCACGATTGGCCTAAATCAGAAGCCGATTTTAACAACTACTTAAAAGAAAAATACGGCGAGCAATCAGGACTTGTTGGTGACGATATCGTTGATTGGGCAAGAGATGATAACGATGAAAATATCCTGTACTATTATAAAGAGGTATAAGAATGGCAGTTGATATTGTTAAATTAGCACCAGAATCGTTTAGAACGATTTATCTTCGTAAAGAAGATCGTGTTATCTTGCGTACAGAGCAAGGCCGTAAAATTATTATTAAACGTATTATTCCTGATGAATGGAAACCTTGGAGAATTTACGATCAAGAACTCGTAGAGAATAATAATAAAAAAGAAATATTCCTTGTTGACCGCGCTTATTTACCGCAAGTAACAGAGTCTTTTAAGAAAAGTTCAAGAAGCAAATAAATGGCAGAGTTTAATCCAGGTTCGGCAGATATTAGTAAGGCACTTGTTACAAACGCAAGTGGCAAGTCTAAAGATATAGCTTCTATAATTGTTAGCTTTGAATTAGAACAATCGTTAGATCTTATGAGTTATTCTGGTAAATTAAAGATTTTAGACGGTATAGGTTTTATGGAAACATTTCCTTTGCGAGGTGAAGAGCAGATAGATTTAAAAATAAGTAGTATGGATCTTGGCACTGAAAAAAATCTAAAGGCTCAAGTATTTAGAATTGATAGCATTGTTCCTTCAGAATCTGGAGGTCAAGTATTGTATACAATGCATTTTATTTCAAAAATTAGTTATAACGCTTTTAAGAGAAAAATTACCAAATCTTATAGCAAAAAGAGTATGGATCAAATTGCTAAAATTATATTCGATACTTATTTCTCTAAACTTGGCGAAAAAGATTATTTAGATAAAAACGATAGAACTAAAACTTTGAGTTATGCAGCTTATAGAATGCCTATTATAGACGAACCTGACAGAAGCTTTTACATACAACCAACAGCTAATTTGACTGATATAATTATTCCTGACTATATGCCGACTGAAGCAATGCAGTTTATACAAAATCTTAGTTTTCAGCCTGAAACACCTTCTGCTTCTTTTAAATTTTTCGAAACCTTAGATAACTTTTATTATGTAACTGACGAATATCTAATCAAGTCTGCAAGAAGAAAAGATTTGGTAGATTTATTTTATAGTCCTGCATCTTCTATTGATCCGAGAAAACCTAACGATCAGGTTAATAGAATTGAAAAATTAGAAGTTGCTTCTAAAGGTTTAAATACCGCTTCTGATATTATTAGTGGTGGTTATACCAGCAAAGTAACTGAAATAGATTTGATAAGAAAAAAGATTGTGCCTAATAATTTTAATTATGATAAGAACGCAGGCTTTATAGATATGTCTGGTAATAGTGTAGATTTACAAGATGATCCTCATTCAGAAGTGTTTAGAAAAGAAACATTTACTGAAGAAAATGCAAGAAACTTTTTTGTGTTTAAAAATTATAATCAAAACGGTGATATTCCAGGTTCATTGCACGTTGATAGATTTATTCCAACTATTGTATCTAATAAGTTATCTTATCAGCACCATTTAAATCAAACAACTGTGGCTGCTTCGATGAAGGGTAGACTAGATATTGCTCCAGGAATGGTAGTTAATTTATCTATTAAAGGTTTAGATGGGTTGGATGCTCCTGAATCTAATAAAACATTATCTGGTAAATATTTAGTACATACGGTAAGGCATTCAAGAGATGACAGCGGTACTCTAGGTTGTGCTTTAAAACTAATTAAATACGGATGGAGTAAGGGTATAGCCAATGAGTAATTATGGTGCAGGAATTAGAGACCCGCTATTTTTTATGGGTATTATTGAGGATATAGTAGATCCTAGAGCCGAAGGTAGAGCGAGAGTTCGTGCGTTTGGTATACATGGAACAAATAAAGATATACCTACAGATGAATTGCCTTGGGCGTTAATAGTAAAAGGTGACTATGATCCAAACGGTACGCCGGGTTTAGGTTTACCTGCAGTAAATTCGTGGGTATTTGGTGTGTTCTTAGACGGTAGAGGCGCACAACAACCAATGATTTTAGGTTTAATACCTACACAGCCTACACAAATTATAGATCCAGAAGCAGATGGATATGGCAAAATTCCTAGAAGAAACGGAGAATTGCTTGCGCGCGGAGCTGCGCCTGAAGACTTTGGTCAACCGCAAAACGATAGACTATCTCGTGGTGAAAACATAGATGAAACGTATATAGTAGATCAAGAGTCAAATAAAATTGAAGATGTGCAATTTGCAGGAGATGAAGAACGAACTTGGTCAGAACCAACAGCCGCATATGATGCTCAATATCCCTTTAATAGAGTATTTAAATCAGGCAGACATAGTATAGAATTGGATGATACGCCTGGTCACGAAAGAATTATGATATACCATAACGAAGGCTCTTATATTCAAATTGATTCAAGAGGTACTGTAACTAATAAAAGCACTTCAGATCAATTCGACGTCATAGATAAAAACTCTCATGTTGTTATTGGCGGAGCAGGATCTGGTTTTAGTACAGTAACTATTAACGGTAATGCTTATGTAAAAGTAAACGGTGATAAAACAGAAGAGATTACTGGTGACTTACAGACATTAGTTCATGGAAACCATTTGCATTCAGTTGGTAATCAATACACGATGGTTGCTGGTGTACAAGCTCAAATGAGATCAGCTGATCTTAAATTAGAAGCGAATGTAGGTACTATGTCTATTAAAGCTGGAAAAGAAATGCAAGTTTCTTCTGGTGAAGGGCTATATGTTAAATCTGATAAAGTTTGGTTAGAAGCATTAAGCACTTTAAATATATTGGGTGATCAAACATTGATTAAAGGTACTTCTGAAATTGATATATTCGGTGCTGATATCGCGATTAAAGGAACAGATGCATTTAATATTAAAGGAGATGCTGAGTTAATTTTAGGTTCTGATGGCAATGTACACGTAAGAGGCCAAACAGTTTATATTGACGATTATGTTAGTATGGCTAATGGAGGAGCGTCTTCTCCAGATGATGCCGCCGAAGCTGAAGCATCAAAAGATGCATCTGCAATCGAAGCTCCAGAGCCAGTAGTACAAAATACAAGCATTATGCCAGTAACAGAAACTGGTTCTATGGGTTCTAGTGGTCTTGCTTCTCAAGACGATGATGCCGAAAATCAAAGTTCAGCACAAATTTATGACTCAAAAACACCGCAAACTACTGTTACTAAAACCGCGTTGTCTCCATTATTAGATTTAATTAATGAAGTAGAATCTAAAGCTTACGGCTATGATTCTATATACGGAGAAATACCAACAAGCATGCATCCTGTTCAAGCTATTACTAAGATGACTATTCAAGAAATATTAGATTGGCAAGAGTCAATAGATGCAGATGTTGGCTCTGAGGCAGTAGGAAGATATCAAATTATAGAAGATACGTTAAGAAATACAAATAATAACGATCCTAATTCTCCTAAAGGAACACCGCTTTATACGAGGGCTGGTCTATCAGCTTCAGATTTGTTTACTCCAGAAAATCAAGACAAGCTTGCTATTGCTTTAATTGAAGGTCGCGGATTAAATAGATTTATGGAAGGTAAGTTGTCTTTAGAAAACTTTGCAAATAATCTTGCTCATGAATGGGCAGGTTTACCGTTAGTTACAGGACCTAATACTGGTAAAAGTGCTTATGATGGTGATGGTTTAAACGCTGCAAAACCAAACATGGTTCAAAGATTTGTTAGTGTACTAGACGATATAAAAATAAGACAAGCAATATTTAGCGGAGGACCGCAATGAGTATCGACAATTGTTTAACACCTGATGAAGGACGCGTTGAAATATCATCTTCAACCGCTTCTTCTAATCAAAACGGAGAATTTACTCTTTCTCAGATTGCTATATTCGAAGCTGGGTTTAAGGAAAACATGACAGTTACTGCGCAAGATGATCCTATCTCTGCAGCTGTTAAAAAACATGGTTCATCTACTTTTTATGATAATCTTAATATCCTAAACAGTACGCTAACTAATACAGGAATTGTTTTACAAGTACCAAATTATACAACTTTAAATGAAAGACTTAAGGTTGGACCTATAACACCGTTTGAGTTTGCGCAATATCTTTCAGATTATAGTACATCTCCTACTGGTGCGAATTATCGTGCGAGTACTGAAACACCTAAGTTTTTAAAATCCTTAGATGATTTTTATACAGAATCGTTTGCAGACTCAGTCATGGGAGGTTTTTGTTCTTTAATGCCAAATGTATTTGGTGCAATAGGAGGTTTCTTCTTTTTAATTGGAGAAGTAGGAGGATTAATCGGTGATGCTTTATCATTTATATCAAAGATTAGAAATATTAAAGATCCGCTTAAAGCTCTATTTGATGCGATTAAAGTTAAAGCTCTTATTGAGGCGATCAAAGAAAAAGTAACTAAAGCAGTTATGGGTGCAGTTAATAAAATAAAAGATGCAATAAAAAACTTTGATGTGGCTGAAGCATTATCAGATGTAGTTACTTCAATACAAAATAAAGCCGGTAAAAAAATAAGTGAATTACAAGAGTCTATCACAAAATTTTTCTCAAAAGAAAACATGGAAAAAATTGAAAATAAAATTAAAGGTATGATTGATTACTCTGTTTCATTATTTGATAATCCATCTATTTCTGAAATACAATTTCTTATTGCAAGAATTTGTGGATTTGCAGCTGGTATCGAGTCAATTGTTAGCGGACTAAAAAAGCCAGTAGATAACGCTGTAGATAGATTTATTAATACCGTTAATACTCTTAAAAATGCATCTGGCATAGCTCAAGCAGAAACTTTAAGAGCCGGAGCTATACGTTTTGACGAGACGGCTCGCATGATTCTAATAAATAGATCTAAGGAACTTTTTGTAGAAGCTGGTAATGTTCAAACTGGTACTATACAAGAATATAAAAATGTACCAAAATGGGATGAAATAAAAGATAATACTCATGATAAGATAAGAATCGAAGGTGGTTGGGTTAATATACTCAAAGAAGATGGCTGGAATAAAATGGATATGGATTTTAGAGTTTTACTTATGAGATTACATGCAAAAATGATAGAAAGAGAGATTATTAACGGACCAATGACTTTAAATAGCGGATGGAGAAGCCAACAGTATAACGCTGGTTTAAACGGTTCCGCAAAGAAAAGTATGCACTTACTAGGTAAGGCTGCTGATTTAAAATGGCCTGGTTTTGTTAAAGTTAGTGATAATACAAATAACTTTGTTAAGCTAGCAAGAGAGATGGGTTTCGGTGGTATTGGTTATTATAACAGATTTATACACGTAGACGTCGGTCGACCCAGAAGCTGGGGTTTATAGGAAAAACAAATGGTAGTAGCATTAGTTACAGCAAAAACAAAAAAGATTGCGATTTATTCTGACTTTAAGAAAAGTCTTGAGATAAGTCCTGTGTCAGACGATTTAACATTACATAAAGATGAAGACGCAGTAAAAGAATCTATTAAGAATTTATTACTCACCGACAGAGGTGAAAGACTTATGCAACCTAACTTAGGTGGTAATATAAGAGCTATGCTCTTTGAAAATATTTCGCCTGGCGTTTTAACAATGATCGAAGATCAAGTAAGAACTTGCGTAAACTTATACGAGCCAAGAGCAGAAATAATCGATGTAATAGTAACTTCTAATATTGATGATAACGTAGTTAAAATCGCGGTTCATTTTTATATAAGGAACAACCAACAACCAATTTCTGTTGACGTATTTCTAGAGAGGACCAGATAAGATGGTTAAACTAAATATTTCAGAGCTTGACTTTGAAGCAGTAAAATCACAATTTAAAACATATCTGCAATCTCAGACGCAGTTTAAAGATTATAACTTCGAAGGTTCTAACATGTCTGTATTGTTAGATGTTTTAGCTTATAACACTTATCAGAATAACTTTTATTCAAATATGGCAATTAACGAAATGTTTCTTGACTCTGCGGTATTAAGAAACTCGATTGTTTCTCATGCTAAAGAATTAAACTATTTACCTGGTTCAAGAAAATCCGCTAAAGCTATCGTTAAAGTAACTTTTACAGATAGCACAGTCACAGGCCAAACGATTACTATACCTCAATATTCACCGTTTACTTCAAATTATAACGGAGAGAACTTTGAGTTTGTTACTAATGAAACTTACGTAGCTAAGAAAACTGCACCTAATACTTTTGTTGCTGAAAATGTAGAAATTTTTGAAGGTCAAATGTTAGCAAGCTTTGAACGAGAAGGTTTCTTTGTTGATGAAGATGGCATATTAAGAGTTACTCTTTCAAACGAAAACGCAGATACTGATTCAATAGCAGTTTTCGTTGACGCTGAAGCTACTGAAGATGAAAACGTATTTGCAAGAAAAAATGATATTTTTGGAGTTGGAGCCACAGATAAAGTTTTCTATATAGAGCCTTATGTAGATGGTCGTTATACAGTTTATTTTGGTAATAACGTATTTGGTTTCCAACCACAAGAATTCGAAGATGTAAGAGTACGTTATAGAATTACTTCTGGAACTGAAGGTAACGGAGCTTTTGCTTTCTCATTAGCTACAAACTATGGCGCTGCTGTAGTAGAAACTATACAAAACGCTGCAGGTGGATCTGAAAGAGAAACGATGGAAAGCATTCGTTACTTTGCACCTAAGTCATTACAAATACAAGAAAGAGCAGTAACTACTTCAGATTACGAAATCTTATTAAAACAAAACTATCCAGAAATTCAATCTGTAGCTGCTTATGGTGGAGAAGATTTAGAACCTCCTCAATTTGGTAAGGTAGCTATTTCTGTTTATTTAGGTCAGGGTCAAGAATCTTTATCAACTACTTTATCAAATACTTATATACAGTTTTTAAAAGAAAGATCTCCTCTAGCTATTGAGCCTGTTTTTGTAACTTCTGAATTTTTATATGGTTGTACTACTGTCGATGTGTATTACAATCCTAAACTTACTCGTAAATCTTCTGGCGATATCGATACATTAGTAAGAGACGCTGTTAAACTTTATTCCGATACTTATTTAGATGACTTTAATAAAACATTAAGAATATCTAAACTTGCTGCTGCGGTAGACGCAACAGATATTTCTGTCGTAAGTTCAAGTATAACAGTAATGCCTTATATTGAATTTTCACCAAACTTAAATATATCTTTAAATCCTTCATTTAAATTTGTAGCTGAGCTGGTTAAACCTTATCCTTTCGATGAAGAAGACGGATTTACTAATTATAAGCCTGCTATTAAAAGCGGTGTATACTCTATGAACGGTTCTAATGTTTATTTACAAGACGATGGTAGAGGGAACATGCAAGTTATCGCAGACGATATCGCAAATCCAAAAGTTGTTAAACCTAAAGTTGGTAGTGTAAATTATATAACAGGAGAAGTTAATCTTGTTGGATTTATTACAGATGGTTATGTTGGTTCTGGAATTAAATTTATGGCTACAACTTTAAAGAAAGATATTACTACACCTAACGGTAGAATATTCGCAATCAAAAATTCAGATGTAACAATTAATTTAATAGAGTCTAAATAATGGCCTACGATGTAGAAAAGAATATTGCGTTTAAAATAGAGCAACAGTTTCCTGCGATATACAGAGAAGAACAAAATGAATTAGTATCTTTAGTTACTGACTATTATAAGTTTATGGAGACTCAATCAAACCAAGCTGTTTATAATAGCAGAAGAATGTTTGAATACCGCGATATTACTACTACACTTCAATCTATGATTATATTCTTTCAGAAGAAATACTTAGTAGATTTACCTTTATTAGATGATTCAAGTGTTAGATTATTGGTAAAGAATATTCTTGCTCTTTATAGAAGAAAGGGTTCAGAAAACGGTATTACACTCTTTTTTAGAATGTTCTATCAAGAAGATATTCAAATCTATAATCCTTCTAATAATATATTTAAACCATCAGATTCTAATTGGCGTACTGGTGAATTCTTACAATTAATTCCAAACTCTGGTACGTTTTACGCAAGAGACGGCGTAACATATTATAATTACGGAGACTTGTTAAATAAAAATATTGTTGGTTCAACTTCTCACGCAAAAGCTGCTGTAGATAAAATTAACCTTATTCTTTTAAATAATACATTAACTCCGATTATCTACATAAACCAAGTTAAAGGTAAGTTCCAAAGATATGACGATGTCGTCGCTAGAATAAATGGCCAAGATGTTTCGTTCGGTATTGTAAACGGTTCTGCTTCTGGTGTAGAAATAGATTTAAACTATGGCGGAACTACAGGTAATTCTATAGGTGATATTCTTAACATTACTTCTACTTACGGAAAAGGCGCCACGTGTATTGTAACTGATACTGAAGATGAATTTACTGGGATAGTTAACTATACATTAGAAGATGGCGGGTTTGGTTATACGATAGAAAATACAAGACTTCTTGTTTCTAACCAGTCTTTAATATTACAAAATCCTAATTCTATTTTTGTTGAATTAGAATATTTAGAAGATAATTTCGGAAATAGAGGTAAAGTTATAGGCCAAAATGCTTCGTCAGTTGGTTTACTAATGGATGTTGGTGATGAATTCGTTCAGAATAGTATAATTAATACAGTAGATAGAACGAGTAATATAACTATTAATAACATTTTAAAAATAGCAGCAAAAAATGACAGTTCACCTGGTCTTTTATATCCAGATACTGGCGATGTTAACGACGTTAAAGTAGAAGTACTTTCAAACTCACAAACAATTAGTCTTATTACTGACGTTATTTCTGGGTTCTTATCAGTACCTTTAAACTCTGCTAATTTCAATACTGTTCCTCCTGCTACTGCTCCTATGAGTGGTACAGCAAATCCAGTAACTTTAGCTACGCCTCTTAACTCAGCTTTTGATTTAACACCGTTTACAATTGGTTCTATAGGATCGTTCGAGAACATCAACCCTGGATCAGATTATATTAACGACGTATTTACATTAGTTCGAGATGAGACTATGATATCTTTTGAAAGATATGAACAAGTTATTATTGTCGATAATTTTAGTGCTTTATTCTCGGTTGGAGATCCAATTTCTCAAGCTAGTTCTGGTGTGAACGGTATTATTACAAGTATTAATCCCGACAATAGTTTTATTACTGTGAGACCATATGCGTATTACGGATTTGACGAAACAGATATCGTACATAAGGGAACAACATACGATATTATTTCTACTGAAAGAGACTACGGTTCAAATCAGTATGGTAAAAATGCTAAGATGATATCAAAAACATTGTTTGCTACTGGTAGAGTCTCAGAAGTTAAAATTCTTAATTCTGGTTTCGGCTATATTAACGGAGAAACAGTTTTCTTAACAGACGACGATGGTAATATAGTTGCTAAAGGTACTATGACAGCTGACGCGCAGGGTATTTCAGCTGGTTTCTGGGGTGGAGAAACATCACACTTAAACGGTTATAAAACAGATGGAACTTATTATGATTCGCGAAATAAATTACACGATTCAGATTTCTATCAAGAATATTCTTATGAAATTAGATCTACTGTAGATATAGAAACATATAGAGATACACTTAAACAAAACGTTCATTTGGCCGGTACAAGATTATTTGGTAAATTTACTTACAATAAAAAATCTGTAGTTGGTGTATCAGCGAGAATGTTTGTAGCTAAGAAGGAAGATCCGTTAATTGGCGGTGATCCTATAGTCGGACCAAACCAACCAGGAATAGAAGGCGTAATAGTTTATAGCGCAGATAGAAATACAATTTCAGTAGACAGTATAAATTTGCGAGTAGATACCGCAGGATAAATAGGTAAAATACCTTAGGAGCAGAAAATGGCAAAACAAATTATCGGAGTAGGCGCAAGCGCCAATGACGGAACAGGAGATCCGTTACGTAATGCTATGGTTAAAGTCAATGCTAACTTTACCGAGTTATACGACGCATCATTCGATGGAGCATATGCTTCGTTAACTGGCGGACCTACGAGTTTATTATATTGGGTTAATGACGGTACTAACGGGCAAGTGCTTACAACAAACGGTGCTGGAGTTATCACATTCCAGGATCAAGCAGCAGGTTATGCTAACTCTGATGTTGATACTCATTTAAATACAAGTACAGCTAATACAAACCAAATATTATCTTGGGATGGCTCAGACTATGATTGGATTGACGCTGCATCAGGTGGCGGTGGTGGTGGTTTATCTAACACAGAAGTTATAAATGTTGTAACTAGTTCAGACTTAGATATGGGTAGCAACAAAATACTATTTAGTAATGTATATTCCGCAGAAGGCGATTTACCTTCGGCTAGCAGTTATCATGGTATGTTTGCTCACGTACATGGAACTGGTAAAGCATATTACGCACACGCAGGTTCTTGGGTTAGATTAGCAGATTATTCCGAAATCGGTGGCGGTGGCGGAGGTGGTACTTTAGAAACGCGAGCCGAAGTTTCTGCGAACACAGCATCCATTGCAAACGGAGTTTCAACTGACATTGATATTGTTGGACATAAAGCATATGCATTAATGACTATTGAAACAAGCCATGCAGCATGGGTAACTCTTTATACAAGTAACTCAGCTCGAACAGCAGATAATTCCAGACTTGAGACTGAAGATCCTGCACCAGATGCCGGCATCATTGCCGAGGTAATTACTGCAGGCGCTGAAACTGTTGTTATTGGTCCTGCTACTATAGGTTATAATTTAGAAACAACACCGACAACAAACATACCAGTTAAGGTAAGAAGTAAACACGGTTCGTCAGCCGTGCATACAATAACCCTTAATGTTTTAAAACTAGAGGCATAACATGCAAAAGTTCGAATGGATTGTTACTCTACGCAGTAAAGAAGATCTAAATGATTTTTACGATGATATGGAAACACCAGGTGGTTCTATAACTATACCTGATCGTAAAGTAGAACTAGTAAACCGAAGAATGATTAGTCGTAATACACATTATATGCTGACGTGGGAAGAAGCTGAAGAAGTAAGAGCAGACAAAAGAGTTGTTGGCGTTGATCTTGCGATAGAATTAGAAGAAACAACAAGGCCAATGGGTTGGACTACTACTGGAACTTTTTCAAAAGATTGGTTTACAGACGAATCAGATAAAAACTGGGGATTATTAAGACATACCGAAGTAACAAACAGAAGTAATTGGGGTGCAAACGGTAGTAGCAACGTAACAGATACAGTTACCGTGACTGCGGCAGGTAAAAATGTTGATGTTGTTATTATTGATGGCCACATTGACCCTGCACATCCAGAGTTTGCTGTTAATTCAAATGGCACAGGTGGAAGCAGAGTTGTTCAATATAATTGGTTTCAAAATAATATAGGACTCGGAACTGGAACTTACGTTTATACACCTTACGTAGATGTATCTGATGCAAATTATAATCTTGACCAAAACCATGGTTGCCATTGCGCAGGAACAGTAGCAGGTAATACTCAAGGTTGGGCACGCCAAGCAAATATATATAACATTAGTCCTTACGGTTCTAATCCAAATTGGGGTAATTTGGGACTTAGTAGTAGTACATTTTGGGATTATATTAGAGCATGGCACAATTCAAAGCCAATTAATCCCGAGACAGGTAGACGTAATCCTACTATAACTAATAATAGTTATGGAAGTTCTAAAAGAGTAAACTACGGAAATTACGGACCAGTGACAGAAGTAAATTATAGAGGTGTTACGTTTGCACCTGGTAGAGACTTAACTTCAGCAGAGTTAAATGCACGAGGTTTTTGGGCTGGTGATTCAATTGTTGATATATCAATCCCAAATTATTTTAATTCGCGTGAAGCGGATATACAAGATGCCATTGATGATGGTATTATTGTTGTATGCTCAGCAGGTAATGATAGTTGGAAAACTGTAAACTCTACTGATCAAGATTTTAATAATACATATAAATGCACATATTATGGTTTTACACAAACAAGTTACTTACATAGAGGTACTGGTGCAGCTGCAGGATATGCTGCTCTTATCAATGTAGGTGCACAATCAAACGATGTCAACGAAGATAAAGCTAACTTTAGTAATTGCGGTAATCAAGTAGATATATTTGCTGGTGGAGAAGGTATTCAAAGTAGCGTACATACAGGCGGTATTGCTGACACTAGGAATGGTTCGTATGATTTAACCAAGTATCAAGGAACAAGTATGTCAGGTCCACAAGTGACAGGAGTTGTTGCATTGCTTGCAGAGTCTTGGCCCAATATAACTCAAGCTCAAGCTCATGCTTGGATAGTTGATAACGCTAATACAGGTGAAATGGCGGACACAGGAACAGACGATGCAACTGATAGAAATAGTTTGCAAGGTGCTCCAAATAGAATGTTAAGATGGATAAACCAAAGACCACTATCAGGAGCAACGCTTCCTAAGAAAAATTTCGCAAATAGACCTACGTCAGGTAAAACTTATCCTAGAACTCGTGTAAGAGCAAGAGGATAATAGAAATGTTTATAAATATTACAAAAGAGCAGGTTAGGTGAAATGACTGAGATATTAACTTCAAAAATGAAGAACGATACAACTAGAATGTTTTTTGATGACGTTCAACTTAATAACTATTATGTACTCGTATCTTCAATTACTAGTGGAACAACACGGCAAAGTGCAGTGAACGCTCAGTATTATACAAACGAATTATTAGAAAATACTTTGTTTGGTAAAAAAGTCTTAGGCTCAGATACAAAATTTATGATTAAGTTTTATGATTGGCAAAAAGATGCTGTTTATGTTCAATACGATGATCAGGAAGATATGGATGGTAAAAGATTTTATGCCATAGTAAGTCCAAATAACAATGATACCGGCGATTATAGAGTATTCAAATGCTTATCAAATAATAACGGTTCTGCATCTACAGCTCCTCCGAACTGGAACCCAGAAAACATTAGCCAAGTTTATAGAACTGCTGACGGTTATGTTTGGAAGTTCTTATATGTTATAAGTTCTGCAGAGTTCGAAGCGTACAACGCAATAGGTTATGTTCCATTAATTGGTTCTTATTTTGTACAAAACCCAGATCCTAATGCTGATGCTAACAATATAGTTTACGGTTCTGAGATTTCTGATATTTTCGTATCGAACCCTATTGATAATAACGGTTATAAAACTCAATCAGGCACATTGACAGCTGCACCAGGTAATGACGGAACTCTTACTTTAAGATCAGACGGTATTAATCAAATAACAAATTATTACAATGGTATGTCTATATACTTGACCAACTCTGACGGTAGATCATTCTTATACAAGATTAATTCTTATGTATTCGAAGCTGGAACAGGATATGGTAAAGCAAAAGTACAAGGCAATCCGTTAGGTGACGAAGTATCAAATATCGCGACTTTCACCATTTCACCAACATGCCTTATTGAAGGCGATGGAACTGGTGCTGTTGCTGTAGCTAATGTTATAGAAGGAAATATATCTACGCTACTTATTTTGAATGCTGGCACTGGTTATACAAACGTCACTGCTAAAATTATAGATCCGATATTTGATTTTGATCCAGAAGATCCTAACTCTATTGATATTAGAGCAAGTTTAAGACCAGTCTTATCTCCTGTCGGTGGACACGGTTATAATCTTATAGATGAATTACATTGTAAACATATATTATTCTATGGTTATATTACAGAAACAGATAACAATCAAATCGGAAAAACTGGTACATATTCTCATATTGCAGTCGTAAAAAACCCATCATTTGCAAGCGGAACATATCCAGATGTATTTGATAATAGAATTGAGATAGAAACTGATGATATAGCATATGCTGCTACAGGCGATACACTTCAACAATTTAACGAAGATAACGAAGTTATTTTTAAAGCTAAAATTCAAGAAGTCGATGCCAACTCAAATACAGTTTTCTTATCTAATTATATGGGACCTTATCAAAATGCTGCTAATAACGACGTTTCGATAGATCAAACTAAAGCATTGGTGAATTCTACAGGGCAGAGAATGTTCATAAATACACCTACAGCAAATAATATTATAGAGTCTGACTACATTCAGCGCACAGGGCAAGTATACTTCATGGAAGACTTTGTTCCTCTTGCTAGAACGTTTATGTCTAGAGAAGAATACAAGTTAGTATTAGAATTTTAAGGAAAACAATAGATGCCTATTAACACCAATCTAAATATTGCTCCCTACTTCGATGATTTTAATCTTGAAAAGCAATTTTATAAAATCTTGTTTAAGCCTGCGTACGCGGTTCAAGCTAGAGAGCTTACCCAACTTCAGACGATACTTCAAAATCAAGTTGAACAATTTGGAGATAACATCTATAAAGAAGGTAGTATTGTTAAAGGTTGTAACTTTACTACTCTTGATGATTTAGAATTCGTAAAGTTAACTGATAAAACTGGGTTTGATCCTGAAAGTTATATCGGAGGAATAGCAGATGAGTTGGTTAGTGGTGTAACTGTTTCTGTTGATACAAAATACGAAATCGTTGGTGAAAATTCTGGTCTAAAGGCATCGATCATTACGGCATCCCGCGGTTTTGAAACACGTCCTCCAGATCTTAATACATTCTATATTAACTATCTTAATACAACTGCTGGAAACTCACAGTTTATTGACGGTGAAAATCTAACAATTAACAAATATCGTTATAACGGTTCATTATTAATCGAAACATCGCTTAATGTAGCATCTATTAACGTTACTAACTTGACACCTGCTACAGGGAGTTCTTACGGTATACAAGCTGCTGATGGTGTTGTATTTCAAAAGGGTCATTTCTTATTTGCTAATGCTCAAACTTTAATTGTTTCTAAGTATACAAATCAGCCTAATGATCTTTCTGCTGGTTACGAAGTCGTTGAAAGTTTAGTTTCATCGTTGCAAGATCCATCATTGTTCGATAACGCAAACGGATCTAACAATGAAAACGCGCCAGGTGCAGACAGACTTAAAATGGTTCCGACTCTTACTGTTAAAACTACTTCAGTTGCAGACGTCGACTCAGGCTTCTTTACATTAATTCGTTATCAAAACGGATTTCCGGTTACAATTCGCGATGTTACTCAGTTTAACTCTATTAGCGAAGAAATGGCTAAGAGAACATATGAAGAATCTGGTGATTATGTTGTCAGTGATTTTAAATCTACTACAGAAAGACGAGGCACAGATCTAAAAGTTTTAGTAGGTAAAGGTACTGCATACGTTAAAGGATATAGAGTAGAAAACAGAGGTAACCAGGACGTTACTATTGATCCAATTACTACTACAGAAATTCAAGAAAATCAATCTACTTCGTTAGAATACGGTTCTTATGTTAACATTACTGCAATTCAGGGTACAGTAGACGTTGACTACTCGTCTGTAACTTTACAAAGATCTACTGGTCAAACAATTGGTCAAGCCTTTGTTGCTAACATTACTCCTACTAGATTATACTTATTTGGTGTTTCGATCTCTGTATCAAGTTATACATTTGCAGACGTCACACGTATTGTAGGTACTTCTGGTGTTATTACGATTGCAGCTGGATCAAAACTTAAACAGACAAACAAATCTCCTCTAGTATTTAATACTGGAACAAAAAGCTTAAAAGAGTTAACTGATATTTCTTTACCTGTAAGAGCACAAGATAGTTCAGTAAGTGTAACGAATGATGTGATTACAATAGGACCTATCGTTGGAGCAGACTTCGGTGTCGACAACTCAGATATGGTATTTGTAGATGCTTCTAATACAGTTATTCCTATTTTAAGTTATACAATGTCTGTTAACAACTCGATTTTAACGGTTAATTTAGATCCCGCAGCTAACTCAGATCCTGCTGGAACTCTTTATTTTAATAAAAGAGAATTAAATGTAACGCCTTATAACAAACAATCCGTCGATACATGGACTAAATTTATTTGGAATAACGGCACAACTCAGTATAATCTTGGGTTGCCAGACGTATATGAAATCTTAACTATTGAAGATAGTTCAAACGTTGACTACAAAGATAGCTTCAGATTGGTTACAAACCAAAAAGATAACTTTTATGATCATTCATATTTAGAAGTTATTCCTGGCAGACCTTTGCCTACAGCTGGTACGATATCTGTTAATTTAAAAGTATTTAAACCAAGTAATGCGACTGGAAAATATTTCTTCGCAATTAACTCTTATCCAGTAGATGATGTATCAGTTAATCTTCCTTCTGGCTATGTTCGTTCAACACAAATACCTGTTTATACATCAGATACCGGAAGAGTTTATAGATTAAGGGAATGCGTTGATTTTAGACCTTATAGAGATAAAGATGGTGGAGCAAGTTATACAGCTTCAGTTGAAGCTTCGGCTGGAGTAGTTACAAACGGCGTAGGAGATCAACAACCTACGTTCTCAGATTATACTTTTCAAATTCCAGCAATAAACGGAAGTTTAACTTCTGATATAGAGCATTATCTATCAAGAATTGACATGGTTACAATCGATTCGTTTGGTAAAGTAGCTACGATTAAAGGTACGGAAACAGCATCTCCCGTTCCGCCAAAAGTCGGTGCTGATCAATTAGTTATAACACAAGTAACAGTACCTGGTTTTCCTGCGCTTTCACCCAAAGAGGCGATAGATCAAAATAAAGATTATTACGCAGTAAAGACTAAAGCTTCTGGTGTCAGAAATTATACTATGAAAGATATTTCTGGCTTTGATAAGCGTATTAAAAATCTAGAATATTATGTAAGTTTAAACCAATTAGAGCAAAGTACACAAAATATGGTTGTGACTGATGAAAACGGTTTAACAAGATTTAAAAACGGTTTCTTAGTAGATCCTTTTAATGATACAAATATTTCTAACTTGCAGGATGCAACATTCTCTGCTGCTATTCAAAAAGATGACAGCATTTTATCTCCAAGTTTAACTACATTCCCTCTGGATTTAAAATATAAATCAGCAACAGGATCTAGTATCTTCCCATCAACTTCTGATGCCGAGATAGCTACATTAGGCAGAAATGATCATGCAAAAATCGTTGGGCAACCATACGGTACCAACTTTAGAAACTTAGTAAGTAACTATTGGTCTTATAACGGAACTGGTCAATTATCACCTAGCCACGATATGGCACACGATACTACATCGAATCCAGTTACTCTTGATATAGATTTAGTAACACCATTCACAGACTTTATAGAAAATTTACAAACATTTATTCCTTTGACTCAAACTACAGCCGTAAATACCGGTTCAGTTACGAGCCATCTTGGAGGTCGTACTTGGCAGACAGTAACTGATTTTACAGATACAACTAATACTTTAGGTATTGATCCTAATTCTGTTCCAGTTAACAATACAGTAGGTGACTTTGTATCAGATTTCCAATTCTCACCATTCATGAGAGCAAGAGATATTAAAATATTTATTGCTGGTTTAAGACCAGACACACCGCATTATTTCTATTTTGACGGTGTTGCAGTTACTGATAAAGTAAGAGCAGGCGATCCTGACTCTACAACAGCACGTGATGTTCAACCGTTCGGTGCCTTGTCCAGTACTGAAATTAGTACAGATTCAAATGGTATCTTAAGAGCGGTATTCGAATTACCAGGCAATACATTCTTCGTAGGAGAAAGAACACTGACTGTTGCAGATAGTAGTACATTCGGTGATATTAAATCTGCATCTACTTCTCGCGCATCTATGGATTATCACGCTTATAATATCTCTATAGAAAAAAGCAGTTTAACAACTTCTACTAGAGTACCAGAATTCGATATTACATCGACTGTAACTACGAGAAGCGTTGCTGGTCGACCATTTAATATCGATCCTTTAGCTCAAACGTTCTTTGTTAAAAGCGGTATGGGTAGAGGAGCAAACTCAATCTTTGCTTCAAAGCTTGATTTATACTTTAAGCGTAAATCTGAAGTTAACGGCATTACTGTAATGTTAAGAGAAGTAGTAAACGGTTATCCATCATCTGCAATCTTACCTTTCTCTAAAATACATTTACAAGCAAGTGCAGTTAATGTTTCAGATGATGCTAGCGCAGTAACAACCATAGATTTCGATGCGCCTGTAAGATTAGATATAGAAAAAGAATACGCTATTGTTATCATGCCAGATGCTAACGATCCAAACTATCTAACATTTACATCAAAAGTTGGTGGTACGGACTTAACGCCTGGTGCAACGCAAGGACAAGCTGTTGTTCAAGACTGGGGTGATGGAGTTCTATTCTCATCAACAAATAACATGGCTTGGAAATCTTACCAAGACGAAGATCTTAAGTTCACGATTTATAGACATAAATTTAACTCTGCAACCGGTGCAGTTACTATGACTAATGACGATCATGAATTCTTTACGTTATCTGATTGGACTGGAAGATTTAGTGATGGAGAAGAAGTATATACTGCTCTTGCTCTTTCAGGTTCGACAAGCGCATCTGTAACAATGATTTCAGGAACTAATGTTATAAGTGGTACAGCTTTAGGAGATACTTACGCAGCTGGTGATAGAATTCTTATCACTTCTGGAGTAAATAAAGAAATATTTGAAATCGCAAGTGTTGATAGTTCAACAGAAATGACTGCGACTAAGAAAATATCTTATCAAGCTGGAGCTGGTACTGTAGGTACACCTATCATAGCTGGTACTATATCGCATTATAATCCTTTAGAAAGAAGTATAATGCATCTTGTAAAAAGTTCTGCTACTAATTCTAAAAAGTTCTTAGCTGGTCAAACTATTACAGGTTTAAGAAGTACGATAGAAGGAACGATCGGTTCAGTAGATAATATTAATCTAAGTTATGTGCAGCCTTTAATTATGAAAACAAATGATTCTACCACTAGCACAGGATTACGCAGTGTTGTAACTGACCCTGCTAATACTTCAACTAGTTATGCGTTGCCAATGCAATTTGGTGCTAAGAACACTTTTAATAAGAAGGGTGTTACAGTATTTTCAAGATCAAACGATATCGCTTTATCGAAACCATTTGAAATTGTGGTAGATATGGCAAACGGATCTTCTGAAACTACTTCGCCCGTTATTGATTTAGAAACATCTTCTTTACTTGCATATCAATATAGAGTTACAAATACTGCTGATACTACTTCTAAATATATTAGTAAAACAATTGAATTGGCAGAAGACTTAGACGCTGAAGATATGGAAGTTGTTATAACTGCGTATAAACCATCTGGTTCTGATATTAAAGTTTATATTAAACCGCAGAATGTATATGACTCAGCATCATTTGCAAGTATACCTTGGATGGAGTTAGAAGCATTTGAAGGTGGAAGTTCATTTAGCTCAGATCTTAATTTACAAGATTATAGAGAAATCAAATATAGAGTTAAAGCTGCAAATCAAAATGGCGGAGTTATAGAATATACAAGTACAGGTGGAACTTTCTTAGGATATAGAAAGTTTGCTATACGTATAGATATGCTTTCACCAGATATTGCAAAAGTACCAACTCTTAGGGATATGAGAGCGTTAGCTTTGACATGATAAATCAGGGGTTAATTAGGGACAAAACGCGAGCAATTTTAAATACCGATGCCGCGGCTTTAAATAAATATAAGCAAGAACGAGCATTGCATAGAAAAGTAAATAACCTAAGCAAAGAAATTGATGATATTAAAAGTCTATTATTACAAGTTACAGATAGACTAGATAAGATAGAGAAGTAGAGATGGCAAAACCTAATATTCAAAACATTACCACTACACAAACATTTCAAAATTGGTTTGATAAAACCAACGAGATGGTAGATCTTATGCGATCATCCGTTATAACAGCAACAGCGTTAGGAGATTCTACAACTGGAGATGCTTCATTAGCCGGTGACTTTACAGCAAATAATATATTTGCCGATACATTGTTAAAATCAGATACTATTGAATCTTTTTCTAGCAATAACAGAATTGATCTAAACTCACCAATAAAAATAAACGGTAGTTCTAAACAAGTTGCTATATTTAATTTTAATACTGGAGCACAAACTAGATATACAGATGGAACATTATCTTGGGATATGGGCATTAATAACTCTAGTGACGGTGATTTCGTTATCGATACTGGTTCTGGTGATGTTAAATTTAAATTATCGACTGCAGGTACCTTAGATATTATTAATTTAAACGTATCAGGAAGTACAAATATAACAGGAGATATTGATCTTGACGGTACTTTTACAGGAAATGTAAGTGCAAATACTATATCATTTGTTACTGCAACTGGCGGAACATTTACTGGTGATCATGTTGGTGATATTTACGCTTCAAACGGTTCGACTAAAGTATTCGAAAACGGAAATGGTACTGCTGCTGGTGTAGCTCAATTTACAGGTAACGTTCAAGGTACTGTATCAAGTTTAACAAACCATTATACAGACGCGCTAGCTGAAAAGCCTGACAATTTAGGTGGACCAACAAATTTATGGTATACTGATACTAGAGCTAGATCCTCGCTTTCAGCAGGAACTGGTATGTCTTACGACTCATCTACAGGAGAATTTTCTATTGGTCAAACAGTAGCTACAACTTCAGATGTTACATTCGGTGGCGTTAGTGTTAATGGTTCTGTTGTTGCAACTGGTAATATTACTGCTTATGGCACTGTATCAGATATCACAATGAAAGAAAACATTACACCAATTGATAATGCTTTAGAAAAAGTACAACAATTAGGCGGCTACTTGTTTAATTATAAAGGTGATGATACACAAATGAGCGGTGTTATGGCTCAAGAAATTAAAGATGTTGTTCCAGGTATTGTCTACGAAATAGAAGACCCAAATACAAAAGAAACAGTTTATGCTGTAAGGCACGGAAATCTGGTTGGTCTACTAATCGAAGCCATTAAGGAATTAACTGAAAAAGTAGGCAAATAATATGGCTATCAAGGCTTCTGGCACTTTATCGATACAAGATATTGTTGATGAATTTGGAGGTACCGAACCTCATAGTTTAAACGAATATTATCGTGGTGGTGATAATGTATCTAACAACTCGTATAATCAAAACATTCCTACAAACGGTGAAATATCGGTAGGAGATTTTTATAGTGCAAGAGCCTCAGTTCAGTTTGCAATATTAGCATACGGTGGTGGAGGCGGTGGAGGTAACGGCTTTGCAGATGGTTCTGGATCTGGAAGAACCAATCAAGGTCGAAGCTCTGGTATTATGTCAGAAGCAACATATAATCTATACGTGACAAATGGTAATATAGGAACTGTAAATGTTCCTTCTGGAAATTATCTTGCTGCGGCAATTGCGACAGGCGGAGCTGGAGGATTTATAGCAAACAGTAACGGAACTTCTGCTGGTTTTGCAGGTGGAGGTACAGAATTCGGAGAAGGTGGTGCAGGCGGTGTTGTTAATAATATAGGTGGAGATGCACCTTGGGGACATTGGGGCTCAGGAGGTGGCGGAGCTGGTGGAGATAACGGTTCTGGATCGTATCTTGGTTATAACAACGATAGTCCTGGTGAAGCCGGTACTGGAGGAAATCAGGGTAGTAACATTACTATAAGTTTAGATTTAGTTGCTGGCGTAAAGTATTATGTAATGATCGGAGGCGGTGGTCAAAACGGTACAGGTGGAAACTATGCGGGTGGAGACGGAAATCCTGGAGCAGTTTTATATAGAATTAATAGTGATGAGTTGCCTCAATTTGTAGGAACAGGTAACAACGCTGACGGCGTAATCGCTCCAGAAGAAGCGACTGGAACTGAAGCGCTTAGAATAAAAAATCACGTTTTTGAAATTGTATTAACAAATAGTGGTGATATCACTACTACAAAAGTATTTTGAGGAATAAGATATGGATATGAAAAAATTCAAAGGCTTTTATCCATCTTTAGATAGAGCTTTAGATATTGTTCCGAATAATATGATACATTCTCTTGTTTTTACAAGAAGAGAAAATTCATTTACTGCTGCTCTTATCATGCATTACAGAGGTGATGAATATAGAGAAAAGTTTGAAGAACTAATTAATTATGATCTCGGAGCAGATTGGTATAAAGCAGCTTATAGAATTAACGTTGCATTTATGTGTGTAGACTTAGAAAGTATTGATACAGAATCATTAAGAGTTTATAAAAACCAACCACAAAATATCCCTACTGGAATAGAAGCTACAGATGATGTAGAAGATTGGCATGAAAATTTAGGTTATTATATTAACACTAAAACTAATGAAGTTTTAGGAACTAAACACTACATAAGAAGTTCGCGAGATCGCTGTTACAAAATTGATTATTATGACAAATCTGGCAATAAAATAAAAGAAGATCAAAGAGAAGTTATAGGCGAATATGAAGACTGGAACGGTCCTAAAGAAATCTATAATATTGCGGTAGAAGCTGGTGTCTCAACTGGGTTTGCTAAGAAAGTAAACAAAGATCAAGGCTATTTTATTGTTCACCAGGACTAACATCCTCAGCCAGATTTATATAAATAAAAGAAATTAGATTTAAAAAGGTACTCGAGAATGTCGTTGATTTCAGAACTAGGTCCGATAAAAGGCGCTAATACAAGATCCGAGGACTTGTTTGTCATTGTTAACTTGATCCAAGGTGATGACGGAACGAAAAACATCACACGAAAAGAGATGGTCCAAGCTCTTCAGTATGAAATATTCAATAGAATAACTATTACTGGCGGGACGATATCAAACGTTACGATGTCTTCTTCTACTCTTAACACAGTTATTATCAATGACTCAGCATATAATAACGGAACGATTACAGGTTCAGCACTAAGCTCTGTATCTATTATTAATTCTACAGCAAATAATCTTACTATTACGAGCTCAGATTTCTCTGATGGTACTGGTAACAATAACATCTTTACCAACACTACTTTAATTGACTCAGACATCCTTGATAGTGATGCCAACAATATGTTAATTGATAACTCTGATTTCTCTAATGGAACAGGCAATAATAACGTATTTACAAATTCACGTATCGATAACTCTGATTTTGCGAATGTTGCAATTGAAGGTGGTACTGCTAATAATCTAACTCTTACGAATGTTATCATCGACGAAATCGTTCTTGAAGACGCGTTGATGTCAAACTCAGTAATCATTACTACTGACTTTAGTAATGGTACAATTCGTGACACAGCAATTTCTGGTAATACAACTATCGTTGACGCTAATTTCTCTAATGGCGACATTCGTGACACAGACTTAGATAATGTTGATATTACAAACTCTCGTTTTTCAAATGGTCAAATTTGGGATACAACTGTAAGCAACTCAACTATTATTGACACGACTGCAAATAACATTGTAATGACATCTTCAATCATATCAAGTTCTGCACTTAATGATAGTACTGCTAACAATGTTAACATTACAAACTCAGACTTCTCTGATGGAACTGGTAACAATAACATCTTTACCAATACTACTATTCAAGATGGTACACTTGCTAATAACGTTATTACCAACTCATCATTCCAAGGTACACTTGATAATGTAACTGCTCAGAATATGACAATCACAAGTTCATCAACTGAAGGACTTGGTCAACAAAAATCAGTTATTGAAAATTCAGAATTTAAAGATGGTACTGTATCTAATTCATCAATCGAGGAAAGCACTCTTGTTGATTTTGATATGGATATTACCAGAACATTCGAGCCTATGCTTGATGAAGATAGTTACTTTGCTCTAAAGAACGTCAAAACTGGCGATACAGAGAAAATGACTTATCGTCAACTTTACAACGAATTCTCAAAGAAAACAGAAAAATCTCTTAAAGTACATGTTGCTTCGGACGGTAACGATGATTATCCTGGTACAATTCTACAACCAGTTCGTACATTAAAACGTGCTGAGAAAATTGCTTTAGAAAAAGCTGGCGGATCTTATGATCGTAACGCAATTAATGATGCAGTTCACATTTCAGTAGGTCCAGGTACTTATTATGTAGATGAGCCTGTCATGTTGCCAGATGATTGTTCTATGACATCAACTGCTGGTCAGTACGCTACTGTAATTCAGAAAAAGCCAGGTTGGGAAAGAACAAACGGTATCTTAGTTGGATCTGGTTGTTACGTCCAAGGTTTCTCTTATATGAACTTTGAGGTAGATAACTTTGACCAACCTGAAGGTGGTTTTGCTATCGCTTACAGACCGGGTGCTCTACTAAGACGTTCTCCATATCTTCGTGACTCTACACAGCTTTCAAACTTTAATAGACTTGATGTTGAACCTCCGTTAAATCCGTTTAACTCAAAAGGTACCATCCTTGATTTAGGTCAGGAATTCTATTTAGTTGCAGGTCACTCTGCTCAAACTCAATTTGAAGTTGATGATGAAGTAACATTCTCATCTGGTGCAACAGGTTATGTTTCATATATTGCTGATATTGATACTAACAGACAAATTTATGTTCGTAACCTTAAAGGTAATGTTGAAGTTGGAGATATTTTATACGCACAACGTGGTGGTACAGGTACTATCGAGTCAATCGGAATTGATGATTTCCCTAACAGACTAGTTGGTCGTGGCGGTGGTTGTCTACTCGCAGACAGAGCACAACTTGATACAGACTCACTATATACATACGTACTTTGTTTTGGTTTCACACCTCGTACTCAAAACGGTACAGGTTACGTTGCTAAAAACGGTGCTGGTGTTAACGGTATTGGTTC
>ERZ767310.15-NODE-15-length-94613-cov-8.717147_pt1 | contig 94613 bp, 92 predicted proteins | sample MGYA00374954_ERZ767310 | MGnify/ENA primary metagenome ERZ767310 (study PRJEB28948, sample SAMN06267188) | marine metagenome | isolation source: Columbia River Estuary | place: USA:Columbia River Estuary, USA | collected 2013-07-23 ...
TGCAACTGCTTTATAACAAAGCCCGTCAGGCAGCGATTACCCAAGAGCTGTCAGAGATTGTAAGTGGCGCAGCAGCTGTCTAAAGCGAAACGAATTTTAAAGATTTAGTAAAGAGGAACCGGACATGAGTAGCGGAAGAATCGTACAAATTATTGGTGCTGTGATCGATGTGGAATTTGCACGTGATCAGGTGCCCAGCGTATATGACGCACTAGTCGTCGACGGCAAGGGTTTGACCCTCGAAGTTCAGCAGCAGTTGGGTGACGGTGTTGTCCGTACTATTGCTATGGGTGCATCTGAAGGCGTTAGCCGTGGGTTGGGCGTGGTTAATACCAAAGCGCCAATTTCAGTACCAGTTGGTGTTGAAACGCTCGGACGCATCATGGATGTTCTGGGTAACCCAATCGATGAGAAAGGCCCTATCGGTGAAAAAGAGCGCATGGCGATTCACCGCAAGCCACCAGCCTATGACGAGCTGGCGGCTTCTGACGATTTGCTCGAGACTGGTATCAAGGTAATCGACTTGGTTTGTCCTTTCGCTAAAGGCGGTAAGGTTGGATTGTTCGGTGGTGCTGGTGTTGGTAAAACCGTAAATATGATGGAGCTAATCAACAACATTGCAACAGAGCACAGTGGTCTGTCTGTATTTGCTGGTGTTGGTGAGCGTACTCGTGAAGGTAATGACTTTTACTACGAGATGCAGGAATCCGGTGTTGTAAACATCGAGACTCCAAGTGAATCTAAAGTAGCGATGGTCTACGGTCAGATGAATGAGCCTCCAGGAAACCGTCTGCGTGTTGCTCTGACTGGTTTGACCATGGCAGAGAAATTCCGTGACGAAGGTAAAGACGTACTGTTGTTCGTTGATAATATCTACCGTTACACATTGGCAGGTACTGAAGTATCAGCACTGTTGGGCCGTATGCCTTCAGCTGTAGGCTACCAGCCTACTTTGGCAGAAGAGATGGGTGTTCTTCAGGAACGTATCACCTCGACTAAGACCGGTTCTATTACATCGGTTCAGGCGGTATACGTACCGGCGGATGATTTGACCGATCCCTCTCCTGCTACTACATTTGCTCACCTTGACTCCACCGTTGTACTGAGCCGTGATATTGCTTCTAAAGGTATTTACCCAGCGGTAGATCCACTGGATTCAACCTCACGTCAGCTCGATCCATTGATTATTGGCACCGAGCACTATGCGGTTGCTCGTGGTGTACAGTCAGTGCTGCAGCGCTACAAAGAGTTGAAAGATATTATTGCGATCCTGGGTATGGACGAGCTGTCTGAAGAAGACAAAATGGCCGTAGCCCGAGCGCGTAAGATCGAGCGTTTCTTGTCACAGCCATTCCATGTAGCTGAAATCTTTACCGGCTCTCCAGGTAAGTACGTTTCTCTTAAAGACACTATTGCTGGCTTCCAGGGTATTTTGGACGGACAGTATGATGATCTTCCTGAGCAGGCGTTCTATATGGTTGGCTCTATCGATGAAGCAGTAGAAAAAGCTAAAAAGCTATAACTGACTCGTTTTTTAAACGCTAAACTTTTAAATTGCAGCAAGCAAAGGCAACAAAGACATGGCAATAACAGTGCATTGTGACATCGTAAGTGCGGATGAATCCCTGTTCTCTGGGTTGGTCGAGATGGTCGTTGCCACCGGCTCACTGGGTGAACTGGGTGTAACAGCCGGTCATGCGCCACTGCTGAGTGATTTGAAGCCCGGTCCAGTACGTCTGGTTAAGCAGAATGGTGAAGAGGAAGTTTACTATCTCTCAGGCGGCTATCTGGAAGTGCAGCCGAATAATATCTCTATCCTGGCGGACACTGCGGTGAGAGCCAACGATATTGATGAAGCTGCAGCAGCAGAAGCGGTTAAAGAAGCAGAGAGTGCCATTGCCAATCAGTCTGGTGAAATCGAGTACTCTAAAGCTGCCGCAATGTTAGCTGAAGCTACGGCTCAGTTAAGAACAGTGCAAACGCTGCGCAAAAAGCTTGGTGGTTGATCAGCAGAAGCAGTTAAAAAAGGGTGGCTACGGCCGCCCTTTTTTGTCTCTTTAATTAAGCTTGATATGACAGCCTGTTTGACTCTAGGGGTTGTGTTAGCCAGCTTTTATCACTACCGTTGGCCTACTAGAATATTATCCAAAAAAAATGCAAAAGTGAATAAATTATGACAAAAACGGATATTGTTATTCTCGCTGCAGGCAAAGGCACGCGCATGCGCTCCCAATTGCCAAAAGTACTCCATACGCTTGCCGGCAAGCCAATGCTGACTCACGTGTTGGACGCTGCCTCAGAAATCGCCGATGCGCATAAGATCGTGGTCGCTGGCCATGGTGCCGAAAAAGTTCGGGCCACTTACCCAGACTCCGCGTTTACCCTGGTCGAACAGAGTGAACAGCTTGGCACTGGCCATGCCGTTAAGTGTGTGTTGGACAATCTTCGAGCACAAGCCAAGGTCATTATTCTCTACGGTGATGTTCCCCTGATTACACCGGCCACAATTTCTAAGATGCTCGATGCCGTGGATGACGAGCATATAGCGCTGTTGACTATCGAGCTGGCAGACCCGTCCGGTTATGGCCGTATTATTCGCGATAGCGCTGGCCAGATTGAGGCCATTGTAGAGCAGAAAGATGCAAAGCCGGTGCAATTGCAGATCCCTGAAGTTAACACCGGGGTGATGGCGTTGACTACCGAGCTACTTAGCGCCTGGTTGCCACAGATCGGAAACCAGAATGCTCAGGGCGAATACTATCTTACAGATTTAATCGCGATCGCGCGCAGCGCTGGATACAGCGTTCGCAGTGTGCACCCTGCATCAGCCAGTGAAGTGGAAGGTATCAATAGCCGTCAGCAGTTAGCGGCACTTGAGCGTGTCTATCAGCGGCAGTTAGCTGATCAGTTAATGGCTTCAGGCACCAGCCTCGCAGATCCTGCACGCTTCGATCAGCGCGGCATACTCAATGCTGGCAGCGATAATTTTATTGATGTGAATTGCCTCTTTGAAGGCACTGTGTCCATCGGCTCGAACGTTCGTATAGGCCCCAACTGCCAGATCATTAACAGTCAAATTGGTGACGGTGTTGAGATAAAGGCCAATACAGTTATTGAGCAATCAACGATCGGTGATCACGCTGTCTTAGGCCCTTTCGCCCGTATTAGACCTGGCACCCAGCTGGGGTCCAACACCAAGGTCGGAAATTTTGTTGAAACCAAAAAGGCTATAGTTGGCAACGGCAGCAAGATTAATCATCTCAGTTATGTGGGTGACGCTGAGCTCGGTGAAAACGTCAATGTGGGCGCCGGCACCATTACCTGCAACTATGACGGCGTGAACAAGCACAAAACTGAAATTGGCGACAATAGCTTCGTGGGTTCTAATAGTACGTTGATTGCACCTGTCACTATAGGTGAGAACGGCTTTGTTGCCGCGGGCTCAACCATCAGTTCTGAAGTACCTGAAAGCCACCTTGCTGTAGGCCGAGCCAAACAACGCAACATACCGGGCTGGAAACGTCCCACCAAAAACAACTAGGAAGTTAGACTATGTGTGGAATTGTTGGCGCTGCCACTCAGCGCAATGTGTATAAAATACTTATCGAAGGGCTGCGACGCTTGGAATATCGTGGCTATGACTCCGCGGGGCTTTCGATTATCGATGCCGAGGGTACGCTGCAAACCAGGAAAAATATCGGTAAGGTCGCCGAGCTTGTAAAAGTCGCAGAGAGCAATCCGGTCAGCGGCTTTACCGGCATATCACATACCCGCTGGGCCACCCATGGTGAGCCTAGCAGCATAAATTCTCATCCACACAACTCTGGCGGTATCTCAGTCGTTCACAATGGCATTATTGAAAATCATGACGAGCTACGCGCCGAAATGATTGCTGCTGGTTACTCGATTCTGTCTGCGACGGACACTGAAGTCGTCGCCCATTTGGTGCACTATTATCTTCAGAACACTGACAGCCTACGCAGAGCTGTTGAGCAAACCCTCTCTCGTCTTGAGGGTGCCTATGCCTTGGGTGTTATAGCCGAAAGTCAGCCTGATACGATTATCGCTGCGCGCAGTGGCAGCCCGCTCGTGATTGGCGTTGGCATAGATGAACATTTTATCGCCTCAGATCAAATGGCACTGCGTCAAGTCACCGATCGTTTTATCTTCCTCGAAGAAGGTGATTTGGTCGAGCTCAATAGCGCCGAGTTCACGATATTTGATCAGTCTGGCGCTAGAGTTGAGCGCTTAATCAATGAGTTGGATGAAGCTGATCAAGTTGCAGAGAAGGGTCAATACCGCCACTTTATGCAAAAAGAAATTTTTGAGCAGCCAACTGTCTTGGGGAATACGATTAACGGGCGCTTAGCGGCAGACCATATCCGCGAAGCTATCTTTGGCTACAAGGCTGATGGTCTATTTTCCGAAACAAAAAATATCCATATTATTGCCTGCGGCACCAGCTTTCACTCTGGTCTCGTGGCTAAATACTGGATCGAAGAATATGCCAATATACCCTGTCAGGTCGAAGTAGCCAGTGAATATCGCTACCGAAAAGTACCGGTCCCAGCGGGAACCCTGTTTGTCACCATTTCACAATCTGGCGAAACAGCGGATACCCTCTCAGCACTGCGCAAAGGTAAAGAAAATGGTTACCTTGGATTCTTGGCTATCTGTAATGTGGCCAATAGCTCTCTGGTTCGTGAATCCGATATTTCACTGATGACTCTAGCCGGCCCTGAGATTGGCGTCGCATCAACCAAAGCATTTACCACCCAGCTAGTAGCACTTCAGCTACTGGCATTATCATTGGCTAAACATAATGGCCTGGACGCAGAAACTGAAAAAGAATTAGTTGAAAGTCTCCACCAATTGCCACAGCTCTGTAACCAGATTTTGCAATTAGACTCCGTTATTGAAGCGGTCTCGGAATCTTTTGCCAATAAACACCATGCATTGTTTTTGGGCCGTGGCGAGCAGTACCCGATTGCTCTTGAAGGAGCGCTTAAGCTAAAAGAGATCTCCTATATCCATGCGGAAGCCTACCCGTCTGGCGAGCTAAAGCACGGACCTCTGGCTCTGGTGGATGAAGATATGCCAGTGGTTACTGTAGCGCCGAATAATCAGTTGTTGGAGAAATTAAAATCGAATCTCCACGAAGTACGAGCACGCGGCGGTCAACTTTTTGTTTTCGCCGATATTGCCAGTGGCTTTGTTAGCGAACCAGGGACAACAGTGATCGATATGCCCCATGTGCCAAAGAGCCTTGAAGCGATTATTTATACGCTGCCATTGCAGATGCTCTCCTACCATGTCGCTCTTTTGAAAGGTACTGATGTTGATCAGCCACGAAATTTAGCGAAGTCTGTTACAGTGGAATAACTTGTAGTGGTTTAGGTTGTAAGGACGGGAAGTTATGTCACCTATTTATATCCATGCGTTCTTTGCCTTGATTGCAGTTCCAGTCGGGCTGTATATCTTGCTGACAAAAAAGGGTACCCAAAAGCATAAATTGACTGGGCGCATTTGGACCCTATTTTTATTAATAGTATCTTTTACCGCACTCTTTATTCAGGCGATTAACCCCGGTGAATACTCGCTGATACATCTCTTGATTCCCTGGACAATAGGTTCTCTGATCTACTCAATATGGAGTATCAGAAAATTCCAGAAAACAAAATTACAAAAATATAAAAAAGCACATATGTATTCTATGATTGGCGTCTACGTGGGCGCTCTTTTAGTAGCAGGAGTTTTTACTCTAATGCCAGGGCGACTATTTTATGAAATATTATTTAGCTAAGAATACATATTACAAAAAATTTAAAAAGGCTAACTATGTTTAACGCTGTTGATCATCTTATTGTCGCTGTTAGAAATTTGGACGAAGCTGAAGAAAATTACTCTAAATTATTTGGCTTTAAATCGGCTTGGAAAGGTGAGCATAAAGAGTTCGGCACCAGTAACTGTTTGTTTAAATTTAAAAATACCTATTTTGAATTATTGGCAGCTACCGGCACTGGACCAGGCGCAGCATTAGTTCAACATCATCTTGATAACACTGGCGAGGGCCTAATAGGCACAGTATTTGGAGCAGAAGATGTGGAGGATGTTGCAGGCGCTTTAAGGGAAAAAGGGTTTCATTTTCCAGGTCCCTCCGATGGAGAAGGCAGTAATTTTAAAGACAAAAAAATTAGAAAATGGAAAAATCTTTTTTTACCGTCAGAGCTTACTCGAGGTCTATTTGCCTTTGTTATTCAGCACACCAAGGGAGAGCTTATCGGGCCTAAACTTTATACACCTGCATCCATAAGTCGGTTAGATCATCTAGTGATCCAGACCAACGATGCCGATGGCTTTATAAAGATCTATAGAGATTTGTTTAATATCAGGCTATCTCTGGATAAGATTGTCGAGCGCTGGAAAGCCAGAATACTCTTTTTCAGACTTAATAAGACAACCATAGAAGTCGTCGAAAAATCAGATGACCAGCATCCCCAAGACCCCCAAGACAAGTTATGGGGATTGACCTGGGATGTTGAAAGCATAGAGCAGGCGCATAAACGGCTATTGAGCGAGGGCGTTGATGTCACGCCAATTAAAAAGGGAATGAAAGAAAACACCCTTGTAGCCACAGTAAAATCTCATACACACAATGTTCCCACCTTGCTTATTCAGCACCTTAAATAAATTTCCAGCTGTCGAGGTGGGGTTGTTACGCCAACGTGATTAACAGTTGATGGCTAATTACTGCGCAGAGACGAAAGCCCCGATTGCAGCTGTTGTAAGTGAGCCTGCAGTTGGGGCCCTTTCTTTTGCGCCACGCCGATGGCTAACACATCGATAACTGCTAGGTGCGCTATACGCGACGACAGTGGTGTATAAATCTGAATATCTTCCTTGGCATCAATTTCAATTGCGATACTGGCCCTGCGCGCAATAGGCGTACCACTTGGCGCTAAGCCGATAACGATTCCGCCAGCCTGTCTCACTAACTCCATAGAATCAAGTAGTGCCTGAGTTCGTCCGGACTGTGATATGGCAATCACTACGTCCCCGGGCTGCAGAGAGGTGGCAGACATATTTTGTAGGTGGGGATCTGAGTAAGCGGCCGACGTAATCTGTAGCCTAAAGAATTTATGCTGTGCATCAAAGGCAACTGCCGCAGAGGCGCCAAAGCCGTAAAACTCTACCCGTTGTGCTGCACAGATAGCGGTTACGGCAGCTTCCAGATTTTCCAGTGCCAAACTATCGCGAACCTTTAATAGCGTGTCGACGGTGGAGTCGAATACTTTGTGGGTATATTCCCGCGCTGAATCTGTGTCGGTAACGGCAATTTGCCCATAGCTTGGGCTAGAGGCCAGCTGTTGTGCCAGTGCCAACTTAAAGTCCTGAAACCCATGGCAGCCCACAGCACGGCAGAAACGTACTACGGTTGGCTCACTGACACCGGCCTGTTGCGCTAGATCAACAATCCGCATACGAATCACGCCTAGGGGTTCTTTAAGAACGAATTCGGCGACTTTGCGCTCCGATTTGCGGAGTTCGACCAGAGTGTCACTGATGGTTTGGGTGAGCTGTGCGGGTTTCATAAAGGAGCCAATTGGGTCGCTAGTAAAAGGTTAGTAGGAAGCTAAATGGATTTATGTAAAAAATTTACAAGAAAAGTCCCGATAATGCCAGTTTTGTAGTAAAAAATGTTTGGTCCTGTGATTGCTACGGGTAAAAATAAACTCTCCGCAAAGGCAATAATGGGCAACAACTACAGGAGACATGTTGGTAGAATACTGCGCTATGGACGTTACCTCGATACTCGACAAATTAAACGCAGCGCAAGAAGAAGCAGTTACCAGCGACAAACAGCACCTCTTGGTACTGGCCGGCGCAGGTAGTGGCAAGACTCGCGTATTAGTGCACCGCATTGCTTGGAAGCTTCAGGTGGATAATCTTTCGCCCTATTCCATCCTGGCAGTGACCTTTACCAACAAGGCAGCCCGCGAGATGCGCGAGCGCATCGATGAGTTGATGGGGATGTCGCTGCGTGGCATGTGGGTGGGTACTTTTCACGGTTTGGCCCATCGCCTGTTAAAGGCGCATTGGAAAGATGTGAAACTGCCAGAAAATTTTCAAATCCTCGATTCCGACGACCAGCTGCGACTGGTAAAGCGCGTAATGCGCAGTATGGATCTGGATGAGCAGCGCTGGCCGCCAAAGCAGGCCCAATGGTGGATCAATGGCCAAAAAGATGAAGGGTTGCGCGCCGCTCATATTCAGGAAACTGGCGATCCCCATATGGCGACTATGCTGCGCATCTATCGGGAATATGAAGAAGTCTGTAATCGTCTCGGCGTGATCGATTTTGCCGAACTCTTGTTGCGCGCGCTGGAGCTGTGGAAAGAGCATCCAGCCGTGCTAGACCACTATCAGCAGCGCTTTCAACATATATTGGTCGACGAGTTTCAGGATACCAATGCGGTGCAATACGCTTGGTTACGCATACTCGCCGGCAAGGTCAGTGGTGTAACCGCTGTCGGTGATGACGATCAATCGATTTATGGTTGGCGCGGTGCCAAGGTGGAGAATATTCTCCATTATGAGGGCCACTTTAGCGACACTCACACGGTTAAGCTGGAGCAAAATTATCGCTCCACCTCGAATATTCTCAATGCTGCCAATGCTGTTATCTCAAAGAATGCTGAGCGTTTGGGAAAAAGCCTCTGGACCGACTCTGGCGAAGGAGAGCCCATTGCGCTCTATGCGGCATTTAATGAGCACGATGAGGCGCGCTATATAGCTGATCGTTTACAGTCATGGGTCAATCAGGGAAATCTTCGGGAAGACTCGGCGATTCTCTACAGGTCTAATGCTCAGTCTCGGGTTCTTGAGGCCGCACTGTTGCAGGCCGATATTCCCTACCGTATCTATGGCGGTCAGCGCTTTTATGAGCGTCTGGAAATTAAGAACGCCCTCTCCTATTTACGATTGATGATGAACTGTCACGATGATGTCGCTTTTGAACGAGTGGTCAATGTGCCGCCCCGCGGAATTGGTGATCGAACGGTTGAGACGATCCGCGCACTGGCGCGAGAAGAGCAAATTTCCATGTGGCGCGCATCGGAAAAGATTGTTACCGAAAAGCGTATGCCCGGTAGAGCGATCAATGCGGTCGCCGTATTTTTAGAACTGATCAATGAAATGAGCGGACAGCTGGATGAGCTGGAGCTCTATGAACAGGCTGAAAACGCGATCCAGCGCAGCGGCCTTATCGAGATGCACAAGCGTGAGAAGGGCGAGCGCGGTCAGGCGCGGGTTGAAAACCTTGAAGAATTGGTTGGCGCCTGTCGCAACTTCGAAGCCGAAGATAAAGACCTGCCAATACTGCCGCAGTTTCTCGACCAGGTGGCGTTGGATTCCGGTGACCGTCAGGCAGATGAAGATCAAGACGCAGTGCAACTAATGACCTTACACAGTGCCAAGGGACTAGAATTCCCCCTGGTGTTTATCGCCGGCGTAGAAGAAAATTTATTCCCGCATAAAATGTCATTGGATGAGCCTGGGCGTCTCGAAGAGGAGCGTCGCCTTGCCTATGTAGGCATAACCCGCGCCATGCAAAAACTCTATTTGACCTTTGCCGAAAGCCGCTCAATTTACGGTACCGAGTCCTTTAACTCTGTGTCGCGATTTGTGCGCGATATTCCCAAAGAAGTGATCGAAGAGGTCCGGCTGCAAAACACCATCAGCCGGCCAACTAGCTATGCTTCGAAAGGCTCTGGGGGATTGATGCAAAGTGACTCGGGCGATGACACGGGGTTCTCTCTGGGTCAGGGGGTTAATCACCAGGTTTATGGTGAGGGTGTTATTTTAAATTTTGAAGGTAATGGACCCCGTGCCAGAGTGCATGTGCGCTTTGCTGACGTGGGCACCAAAATCTTGATTTTAGCCTCGGCCAATCTGGCGGCGCTCTAAATAATAGAGTGCGCTAATGATGGCCGGCACAATAAAAAGGGGATCAAAATGCGTATAACCTGGACTGCACTGTTGTGCCTCGTACTTGTTGGCTGTGGTGGCGAAAGCACCAATTCCAATATCAGTGCAGAGGTAGAGCCCGCTCAGACATTTAACTGGAAGCTGGTCACCACATGGCCAAAAAACTTTCCCGGTCTCGGCTTAGCTCCGGAGCACTTTGCGGAAAATGTTGAGCGCATGAGCAACGGTCGCCTAAAGATTAAAGTCTTTGGTGCCGGACAGCTAGTCCCCGCCTTTGAAGTCTTTGACGCGGTCTCACAGGGCACTGCCGAGGTTGGCCATGGCGCCGCCTATTACTGGCAGGGTAAGGTTCCCGCCAGTGCCTTTTTCACCGCAGTACCCTTTGGCCTCAATGCTCAGGAAATGAATGCTTGGCTGCATTATGGCGGTGGTCTAGAGCTTTGGCGTGAGCTCTATGAGCCATTTAATTTAGTTCCCTATGCCGGCGGTAATACTGGCGTGCAGATGGCCGGCTGGTTTAACCGCGAAATCAATTCGATGGCCGATATCAAAGGCTTAAAGATGCGTATTCCCGGTCTTGGTGGCGAAGTCTTTACCCGCGCCGGTGGTATGTCAGTGCAGCGCTCTGGTGGCGAAATCTATACCTCTATGCAAACCGGTGAAATTGATGCCGCCGAGTGGGTTGGCCCCTACAACGATCTGGCATTTGGTTTTCATCAGATTGCCAAGTACTACTATTACCCTGGCTGGCAAGAGCCAGGCCCGACTCTAGAATTAATCATCAATAAGCAGGCTCTGGAATCTCTGCCTGCTGATCTACAGGCTATTGTTGAGTCCGCTGCCCGAGCTGCTAACCAAAATATGCTCGACGAATATACCGCGAGAAATAATGCCGCACTGGTCGAGTTAGTTGAAACCCACGGCGTCCAGTTAAGAAAGTTACCCGACGAGGTGCTCGTCGAATTGCGCTCAATAGCTGCCGATGTGGTTGAAGAGATGGCGGCTGAGAATCCTCTGTCCCAGCGCATCGCAAAATCGATGAAAGAATTTGCTCAACAGTCAAAATCTTATCATGCCATTTCTGAAGAAGCCTATTACAATGCGCGGAAAATCAACCTGAGCAATTAAGTGATGGATAAGATAATTATTGGTAGTGAGGAATGGTGTCACCTTCCTCAGCTTGGCATTCCCGCGGTCAAGGTACGTGTCGATTCCGGCGCACGAACCTCGGCTCTTCACGCTTTTAATATTAAGTCGTTTAAGCGCGGCGGTATTCCCTGGGTTTCCTTTCATGTGCATCCACTGCAGCGCAGCCGTGCGGTTTCGCTGCACTGTGAAGCGCCTATTGTCGATCGCCGCATGGTCAAGAACACAAGCGGTGCCAGCGAAAAGCGCTATGTCATCAAAGTGCCGATGCGTATGGGTGAAAATACCTGGGAGATTGAATTAACCCTGACCAATCGGGACAGCATGGGTTATCGAATGCTGCTTGGCCGCGAAGCTATGGCTAACCGGATCTTGGTCGACCCCTCTATGAGCATGAGCCTTGGGCGCTTCAGCGAAAGCGAACTAGTCGATATGTATGGCATGCAGCGCAAGGCGAAAACGGGGCTAAAAATTGCGTTGTTAGCCAGCAATCCAGAGCTCTATAGCAATCAACGGATTATGGAAGCCGGTACCGAGCGCGGGCATGAAATGATCTTTCTGGGCGTTAAAGACTGTTACATGAAGCTGGATGACGAAAATCCAGAAGTGCATTATCGCGGCGGCCATATTATTACCGACCTTGACGCAGTCATTCCGCGTATTCGTCCCAGCGCTACATTTTATGGCTGTGCACTGACACGTCAGTTTGAAAGCATGGGCGTTTATGCCCTGAATCATTCGCTGGCAATCAGCCAATCACGAGACAAGTTATTCTCGCTGCAGTTGCTGATAAAAAGTGGTTTGGATATACCGGTGACCGGTTTTGCCAACTCACCTATTGATACCAATGAGTTGATTGAAATGGTTGGGGGTGCGCCACTGATTGTAAAATTACTCGAGGGAACTCAAGGTCGCGGTGTCGTGTTGGCTGAGACCAAGAAAGCTGCAGAAAGTGTTATCAACGCCTTTAAAGCGGTTAAGGCCAACCTTTTGGTGCAAGAGTTTATCAAAGAGGCCGGGGGTAAAGATCTGCGGTTGTTTGTTATCAATGGCAAAGTAAAGGCAGTGATCCAGCGCGAGGCTGCGCCGGGTGAATTCCGGGCCAATCTCCATCAGGGCGGCAGCGCGTCGGTTGTGCGCGCAACCAGTGAAGAGCGTCGTTTGGCTATTAAAGCGGCGAAAGCCATGGGCCTGGCGGTTGCCGGTGTCGATATTATTCGCTCCAAAGGTGGGCCATTATTGCTCGAGGTTAATTCTTCTCCAGGCCTTGAAGGTATTGAAACTGCCACTGAGAAAGATGTTGCCGGAATGATGATTGAAGCGATTGAACAGCAACTCAAATGGAAGGGAAATTTAACCTAGAGCAAGCTTAGCCCGAGGTGCAACTAGAGGTTATCAGTACCTTAGTTGCGCCAGAAGGTTGGCGTAAACAGCACTAGCAGCGTAAAGATTTCCAATCGTCCGAGCAGCATTCCCCAGCAGAGTACCCACTTGGCAAAGCTATTGAGATCAGCAAAGTTTATTGCTACCTCTCCCAAGCCGGGGCCAAGGTTATTCAGCGATGCCGCGGTGGCTGACCAAGCGGTGACATAGTCCAGTCCCGACGCCAGTAGCAACAGCACCATTAAATAAAAGATCGCCAGATAGGCACCAAAGAACGCCCAGATAGCATCGGCGACGCGGCTGGGAATTCTGCGATTATGAATTTTTATCGGCAGTAGCGCATTGGGGTGTACCAAGCGATAAATCTCACGGATACACTGCTGACCTAAAATCAGCATTCGTCCTATTTTTATCCCGCCGCCAGTAGATCCTGCGCAGGCGCCAAAAAACGATAAGAAGATTAAGAAGAACGGTAAGAATGTCGGCCAGGCGCTGAAGTTGTCGGTGGTGAAGCCGGTGGTCGTCATAATCGAGATGAGGTGAAAGCCACCCTGGCGGAGACTCTCGCTCCAACCGTAGGTGCCGCTGTAATAGAGGTACAGACAAGTGATCGACACGCCGCCGAGCAGTAGATAGATATACATGCGCGCTTCAGGATCTGACCAGTAGTGAGAGATTTTACGATCGTGCCAGACATGGAAATGCAGGGCGAAGTTGATTCCCGAAATAACCATAAAGAAGGCGCAGATGGCCATAATGGCCGAGCTATCAAAAAAGCCGATACTGGCATCGTGAGTCGAGAAACCGCCAATGGAAACCGTGGAAAAGCTGTGGCTAATCGCGTCGAAGCCAGACATGCCCGCCATCCAATAAGCCAGCGCGCAGACTGCAGTCAGACCCAGATAAATCTTAAACAATACATTCGCGGTCTCGCGTATTCGCGGCGTCAGTTTAGAGTCTTTCATTGGCCCTGGCGTCTCGGTGCGATAGAGCTGCATGCCGCCGACACCGAGCATTGGCAGAATGGCCACCGCGATCACAACTATACCTATACCGCCGAGCCACTGTAGTTGCTGCCGATAGTAGAGGATCGATTTTGGCAGGTCGTCTAAACCAGAGATAACCGTTGCGCCAGTGGTGGTTAGCCCAGAAACTGACTCAAACAGGGCATTGATAAAACTTAGGTTGGGCGCCTCGGCCAACATCAATGGCAAGGCACCAAAAGTACTTAAAACCAGCCAGAAACAAACGGTAATTAAGAAGCCATCACGGGTGCGCATATCCGCATTCACCTGTTTTGACGGCAGCCAAAATGCCAGCCCTACCGCCAGCGTAATACCAAAGGCGATGGCAAAGGTAGACGATGTGTTTTCTCCATATAAAACCGCCACCAAAATCGGAGGCAACATGGTCAGGCTGAAGATCATCAGCAGCAACCCAAGTACTCTAGCTATTATATTGAGATGCATTAGTCACTAGGCCTTAAAAAAATGAGAGGCTCACCGCGAACAGTTTTTCGATCGCTTTGGTGTTCGCTTTATCAACCACAAAGACAATCACATGGTCACCAGTCTGGATTACTGTGTCGTGGTGGGCGATCAGCACCTCACCATTGCGTACCAAGGCGGCCAGGGTAGCACCCGGAGGCGACTTAATATCACCTATAGCGCGGCCCACGACTTTGGAGCTTTTCTCGTCACCATGAACAATTATTTCTAGGGCTTCAGCGGCACCGCGGCGCAGTGAGTGCACGCAGACCATATCACCTTGACGCACGTGAGAGAGCAGTGAGCTGGTGGTTGCCTGCTGCGGCGAAATAGCGATATCAATCACGCCACCCTGCATCAGGTCGGCATAAACCGGGTTGTTAATCAGCGTCATGACCTTGCGTGCGCCGAGCTTTTTCGCCAGCAGCGAGGCCATGATATTCACTTCGTCATCATTAGTCAGGGCCAAAAAGACATCGGTCTTGTCGATATTCTCATCGAGCAATAACTCTTGATCAGTTGCCGAGCCATTGAGTACCACACTCTTATTGAGCTTTTCCGAAAGGTGTCGGGCGCGCTCAGTAGAGTATTCGATGATCTTGATGTTGTAATCTTTTTCCAAGGCCTTGGCCAAGCTGAAACCAATATTGCCGCCGCCGGCAATCATCAGACGATGATAGGGCTTCTCCAATCGACGCAGCTCACTCATCACTTTGCGAATATTCTTTTTCGCCGCGACAAAGAAGACCTCATCGCCATCTTCAATAACGGTTTCGCCAGTAGGGAAAATCGCACCGTCCTTGCCAAATACCGCTGCCACACGGGCATCGGCATCGGGCATATGCTCTTTTAAGAAGCGCAGCTGTTGTCCTACTAGTGGGCTGTCTTTGACGGCGCGCAGACCGACCAATTGAATTGCCCCATCAGCAAAATCCAGCACCTGCAGCGCCCCGGGTTGCTCAATTAGTTTCTGGATATAATCCTTCACCACCATCTCGGGGGTGATCATTACATCCACGGGCATATGCTTGTCATTGAAGAGCTTATCTTTGTACTTCGGATTGGTGTAGTTGCGCGCGCGAATGCGGGCTATTTTGGTTGGTGTATGAAAAAGTGAATAGGCTACCTGACAGGCAATAATGTTGATTTCATCGCTGCTGGTTACTGCAACCAGCATATCGGCTTCTTCGATTCCCGCATTGACCAGTACATCTGGATGAGACCCAGTGCCGATTACAGTGCGAATATCAAGACGATCCTGAAGCGCTCGCAGCGTAACTTCGTTGATATCGACAACGGTTATATCGTTGTACTCGCGGGCTAGATTTTCTGCCAGAGTACCGCCAACCTGCCCTGCGCCAACAATTACTATTTTCATTATTTTTCCGGCTTGTTATCCGCTTATTTCTGACTTGTTTTACGCAACCTCGAGTAATAAAACCCGTCATTGCCATCGATCTTAGGAAATAACTGTCGTCCAAATGCGGTCTTGGTTCCCCATTCCGCCTCTATGCTATATAGCTCGGCCGCAGATGTTGTAGCTAAAGAGGTTTCAGCTAAAAATGTCTCAATCACTTGATCATTTTCCTGAGGCAGAACCGAGCAGGTTGCATATAAGAGAATGCCGCCCTCATCGAGTGTCTGCCAAAGGCTGTGCAGCAGCTGCAGCTGTAATTCGGCTAGCTTAACAATATCCGTCGTCTTGCGCAGCAGTTTGATATCTGGGTGGCGGCGAATTACGCCGCTGGCTGAACAGGGTGCGTCCAGCAGAATCCGCTGGAATGGTTTGCCGTCCCACCAGTCTGCGGTTGCACTGGCGTCGTTTACAACCAGGTCGGCCTTGAGTCCAAGGCGCCGCAGATTCTCCTCAACCCTTGGCATACGTCGACTTTCCAGCTCGACCGCAACCAGCTTACTGAGCTGGGGTTGGGTTTCGAGAATATGGCAGGTCTTGCCGCCGGGAGCACAGCAGGCATCGAGAACTTGCTGGTCGGGTTCGAGCTCCAGTAAGGCGGCCGTCAGCTGAGCGGCTTCATCCTGAACACTTACTGCGCCGCTATCCCAGCCTGGCAGAGTGGCAACATCGATCGCTGACTGCAGTTGTATACCCTGCTCGCTAAACTGAGTCGTCTGAGCCCTTATATCGGCTGCACTCAATTGCTGTAAATATTCATCTCGTGAGCCCTGCAGCTGATTGACCCGCAGGGTCATTGGCGCCTGTTCATTGTTGGCTGCGAGAACGTCGATCGCTACGGCGGACCCCCATGAAGTGAATAGGTCGTTGAGCAACCACTGAGGATGAGCGCGAACGAAAACAGGATTTTTAGCCAACTTGGTTTCCAGCTCAGTGCGTTGACGTAAAAAGTTGCGCAATACCGCATTGACCAGTCCTTTGGCCCAGGGACGTTTGAGCTTGGTCACCGCAGTAACCGTTTCATTAATCGCCGCGTGATCGGCGATACGAGTATGCATCAGTTGGTAGAGTCCGCAGGCCAGTAAACCCTGAATCTCGAACTCTTTTTCGCGCATAGGCTTTTGCATCAATTCTTGAAGTAACAGCTCAATCGCCGGATACCAGCGCAGGGTGCCGAAGCAGAGTTGTTTAAACAGGCCGACATCTTTCTCGACCACTTTACTGGCATATTCGGGAAGCAGTGCCGAGAGTGATTTGCCGCGCAGGACCTGAGCTATTACTTCGGCCACAGCGACGCGGGTATTCATCAAGAGCCTAGCTGCGTGCTGGGGGCAAATAATTCGCCGCGGGATTTGAGTACTTCAGAGACGGCCATGCGCGATTTTCCAGGCAGCTGTATTTCGGTTAAAAGTAGCGATTGTTCTCCGCAACTCACTAGCAGGCCAGCATTATCTGTTGAGATAATCTGACCTGGCGTAAGACCTGTTGCCTTGGTCGGCTCAGCCTGCCAAATTTTGATGCGCAACTCGCCCAAAGTGGTGTAAGCCGCTGGGAAAGGGTTAAAGGCGCGTATCTGACGATCCAAGAGTTGGGCGGGTTGGCTCCAATCTACCAGAGCCTCCTGTTTAGTAATCTTTGCCGCGTAGCAACTCAGCTGGTCATCTTGCTCCACAGCCACCGCAAGACCATTGCTCAGTGCGGCTAAAGTATGCAGCAGCGCTGGTGCGCCAAGCTGTTCTAATTTTTGATGTAGGCTGGCACTGGTCTCACTGCTATCGATTTCGCAGCGCGAGACACTCAGCATGGCGCCAGTATCTAGTCCGGCATCCATCTGCATAATGGTGACGCCGGTTTCCGAGTCTCCCGCTTCAATGGCGCGCTGAATAGGTGCGGCGCCACGCCAGCGTGGCAAAATAGATGCGTGCACATTGATACAACCAAGTCGCGGCGCATCCAATACAGCTTGGGGCAAAATAAGACCATAGGCGACCACCACCATGATATCGGCCTGCAGTTCGCTCAGTATGCGTTGCTGTTCTGGTTCTTTTAGGGATTGCGGCTGAAAGACCGGCAGCTGATACTCGACGGCGAGTTTTTTCACCGGGCTAGCCGTGAGTTTTTTGCCTCGACCAGCGGGCCGATCCGGTTGGCTATAAACGCCAATAACGGAAATATCTGGAGCGTCGATCAAGGCCTGTAGGTGTGCCGCGGCGAAGTCTGGCGTTCCTGCAAAGAGAACTCTCAAGTGGCAGACGTCCTATGCATTCTGGCGATGGATTTTTTCCAGCTTCTTGCGAATGCGCTGGCGTTTAAAGGGCGACAGGTAATCGACAAATAATTTGCCTTCCAGATGGTCAATTTCATGCTGAATACAGACCGCAAGCAGGCCGCGGGCCTCCTCTTTAAAGGCCTTGCCCTCGCCATCCAGCGCGCGAATCACTACATGGGCGGGGCGATCAACCTTTTCATAAAATCCGGGCACCGAGAGACAGCCCTCTTCATAGGGGTCAACGCTCTCATCGAGAGGTTCAATTTCAGGATTGATAAAGACTCTTGGGCCTATATCGTCTTCCCCTAAATTCATCACAATCACCCGCAGGTGAACATCGATTTGCGTTGCTGCGAGGCCAATGCCTTGGGCGTCCTTCATAGTGTCAAACATATCCGCGATCAGACGTTTTATGGTCTCATCGACTTCGGCAACCGGCTTGGCAACCGTGCGCAGTCGGGGATCTGGGAATTCGAGTATCTTTAATATGGCCATAGTGAATGTGATGAAATTCTAAAAATAAAGTTAAAAGCGCTGCTACCATTAAGCTAATCCGGCGGCGCTTTCCATCAAATTTCTATCTAGTACCTTTCGGCACCTTCAGAAATCGCTGAAATTATACACTAACCCTGCCCGGAGAAAGGACTCACAAACATGAAAAAATTTGGATTCAGCACAGCGCTGCTGACGGCAGTGCTCTTCATTAGTCTGGTTAGTATCCCAAGCTTTTCCAATCAAACAGTTTTGATCAATAAGGACGTGCCTGATAGTTACACTGTGGTTCGCGGCGATACGCTTTGGGATATCTCCGCCGTGTTTTTACAGGACCCCTGGATGTGGCCAGAAATCTGGCATGCCAACCAGCAAATCGACAACCCTCATCTAATCTATCCTGGCGATATTATCAGCTTGGTCTATATCAATGGCGTGCCTCAGCTAAAGATCGTCCGCAGTCGTGAGGTCAAGCTGTCCCCGGAAATTCGAAGCCTTGATCACGGGGATGCCATCACCGCCCTGCCACTAAATGTGATCAGCACTTTTCTCTCAAAAACCCGGGTGACAGACGATGCCACATTAAGCGGAGCGCCCTATGTTCTCGGCGGCGCTGAGCGACGTATTTTGGTGGGTATAAGCGATGATTTTTACGCTCGCGGTGACTTTACTGCCAACCGTTTGAATTATGGGATCTACCGCCGTGGTGAACCCTATATAGATCCGCAGACAGGTGAGCTGCTGGGAATCAGGGCCATAGATATAGGTGCGGCTAGAATCAAAGCGCTGGAAAAGGATGTTGCTACGTTGAGTGTGAGTCGCGCTGAAGGCGAGATTCGGATTAAAGATCGGCTGCTAGTCGCCGAAGAGCGGACGCTGGAATCGACCTTCTATCCTCGTGCGCCAGCAACTGCGATCAACGGTTCGGTAATTAACGTTGAAGAGGGTGTGCGCAATGCCGGTGCGCTGGATGTTGTAGCGATTAATCGTGGCGATCGCGATGGTTTGCAGTCCGGTGATACCCTGGCAATCTTCAAGCGCGGCGAATTGGTTAAAGATCGCGTAGCCAGTCAGCGGGTGCGCTTGCCGGATGAACGCATTGGTCTGTTAATGGTCTTTGATACCTACGAGAAAATGAGCTTTGCCCTAGTGATGGAAGCAGACAGACAAATTGATCTGGGTGATTTGTTACGCAATCCCTAAACAGCGCCAGCCAATAAACGACGCCAAGGAAAATCCCATGGACAGGGAATGTCATTACGCGCTGGTTTCGCAGCACCTAAATAAATTTACTCCCAAGTTTCAGCGCCAGCTCCTCGAGTCGGCGCAGACTTATTGCGCGATCTTTGAACAATCTTTAGAAGGCCTGCCTGAATCACTGCATCCTTTTCTCGAAAATCTTCGCAATCAATATGAGCAAGCAAGCTGGCGAGAGGCTGTGGAGACTATTGTGCTGCGCACGGAAGACTGTGGTGCTCGAATGATTCCCATCACTAGCCCCGACTACCCCGATCAGTTGAGGCAGATTGGCGGCGCACCGCGCCTACTCTATTTGCGAGGCAGTATAGACAATCTCCACCTTCCCCAGCTCGCAATAGTTGGCAGCCGCCGTATGACTCGTGGCGGTGCAGATAATGCTCGGGCATGGAGTGAGCATTTAGCTGCTGGAGGGTTTGTTATCACCAGTGGTTTGGCCCATGGTGTGGATGGGGCTGCTCATTTAGGCGCACTGGATGCTGGGGGTAAAACCATTGCCGTTATGGCCACCGGCATAGAGGCGGTCTATCCCCGCGCGCACCTTAAGTTGGCCGAGCAAATTATTGATCAGGGCGGCACTTTGATTACAGAGTTTGAGCCCACTACCAAGCCGCTGGCGACCAACTTCCCAAGCAGAAACCGAATTATCAGCGGCCTTAGTTTGGGCGTGTTGGTGGTAGAGGCAGCTCTGAGAAGTGGCTCATTAATTACTGCCCGCTATGCTTTGGAGCAGGATCGTGAGGTGTTTGCGATTCCCGGCTCTATTCACAACCCTCAGAGTCGCGGTTGCCACCATTTAATTAAGCAGGGAGCTCAGCTTGTAGAAAAGGCCCAAGAGATTGTCGAACAGCTAAAAGGTTCACTGTCTGGATTGGCTCAAGACGTTTTGTCTGCAACTGAACCTCCTCAAGCGCCATTTTCTGTGACTCATGGAGCGCTAAATCTCGAGGCTGACGAGGTGCAGCTTCTATCGCACCTTGGCTATGAACCCACCGATATGGACAGCTTAATAAGCGATGGTTTCTTTTCCGTCTCCGAGCTTTCTCGGTTACTAGTGGCGCTGGAGATAAAAGGCCTTATTGAAAGCCAAAATGGCCTCTATCAACGGCTGAAATGAACCCAGTTGATAAAGTGGTCGAATACTGCGCTAGGTCAACTATTGCGCCGCATTCAAACTTCCGGTAGCCTGCCCGCTTTCTTTCTTGGAGTGTCAAACATGACCACCGCTTTTGTTGCAATTCTTATGGGCTCTGACTCGGATTTACCGGTGATGGAAGCCAGCTTTGAAATTCTGAAAAAATTCGATATCCCCTTTGAAGTTAAGGTGACCTCTGCACACCGCACACCCGCCGCAACTCATAGCTATGTTACCGATGCAGACGCTCGCGGATGCGCGGCCTTTATCTGCGCTGCTGGCATGGCAGCCCACTTGGCCGGTGCTGTTTCAGCAACTACCTTGAAGCCTGTTATTGGTGTGCCCATCAATGGTTCGCTGGATGGCTTGGATGCGCTGCTTTCAACTGTACAGATGCCCGGTGGCATTCCTGTTGCTACAGTTGCTATCGGTAAAGCCGGCGCTAAAAATGCGGCCTACCTTGCCGCTCAAATAATTGGTGTTGCCGATGCGTCTATGCATGCAAAGCTGGTTAAAGAGCGCGCCGACAATGCGGCACTGATCATTGCCAAAGATGCGGCTCTGCAGGAAAGACTGAACAACGGATAATGACTCCGTGACTGCTTGGATAAGCGACCCTCAGGTCTGCGCCGCGGCGCGATTACTGCAGCAGCAGGCGGTAGTCGCCTACCCCACCGAATCTGTGTGGGGATTGGGTTGCGACCCTGGGTCGCTGGTGGCAGTTGAAGAATTACTGCGCCTCAAAGGGCGCAGTGTCAGTAAGGGGCTAATTCTAATTGCCGCCAGTACTGAGCAATTTTCTTCTTTTCTTAAAGGCCTTGAACCTGACGCGCTTCTGCGTTTTCAAACACCGCAACAAAAACCCACTACTTGGTTGGTCCCTAACAATGGCTCTGCACCGGAGTGGATTAGCGGTGGGCATGATACTCTGGCGTTGCGCGTTACTGATCACCCGTTGGCCGCTGCTCTGTGCCAATTATTTGGTGGGCCGTTGGTATCGACTTCAGCCAACCCTCAGGGTCAGCCTGCCGCGATTAGCGCGGAGCAAGTGCAGGCCTATTTTGGTCAGGCTGTTGCAGTTCAGACCCCCGGCACTGTAGGCGGCGCGGTTAAGCCCAGTGAAATTAGGCATTTGCTAAGTGGAGAGATTGTTCGTGAAGGTTGAGGGTCAGGTGATAGACAAACAGGCGGTCAAAGAATACTTACTCGGATTGCAGGATAGCATCTGTGCGCAACTCGGGGCCGTTGACTCTGGCGAGTGGAAGGAAGATCGCTGGGTTCGTGAAGAAGGTGGTGGTGGTCGCAGTCGCGTATTGGTGGATGGCGCGATAATCGAAAAAGGTGGGGTTAACTTTTCCCATGTCTTCGGTACCGAAATGCCCGCCTCAGCCACTCAGCATCGTCCAGAATTAGCCGGCCGTCGGTTTGAAGCCATGGGGGTGTCTCTGGTTATTCACCCACAAAACCCTTATGCCCCAACTTCTCATGCCAATGTGCGCTTTTTTATTGCTGAAAAAGACGGTGCGGAACCGGTTTGGTGGTTTGGCGGTGGCTATGATCTGACACCCTATTACGGCAATGAAGAAGACTGCAGTCACTGGCATCAAACAGCCAAGTCCGCCTGCGACAGGTTTTCTAAAGACTATTATTCGCGCTTTAAAAACTGGTGCGATGACTACTTTTATTTAAAACACCGCAGTGAACCGCGGGGTATTGGCGGTCTGTTTTTCGATGACTTCAATGAGTTGGGTTTTGAGCAGAGCTTTGCCTTTATGCGCGGTGTTGGCGATAGCTTTAGTTCCGCCTACATCCCTATTTTAGAGCGCCGCCATAATATCGCTTTCGGCGAGGCTGAGCGCCAGTTTCAACTGTATCGCCGCGGCCGCTATGTGGAATTTAATCTGGTTTGGGATCGCGGTACATTATTCGGTCTGCAGACCGGTGGCCGCACCGAATCAATCTTGATGTCGATGCCACCGCTGGTGCGCTGGGAATACGATTGGACGCCAGAGCCAGGTAGTGCCGAGGCAGAGCTCTACACTAAATACCTTATTCAACGAGACTGGGTCTGACATGGTTGATAAATACGCCGTTTTTGGCAATCCGATTGGCCACAGTCGCTCGCCGCAAATTCATTCTGCCTTTGCTGCCGAGACCGATCAGGCGTTAAGTTATACCAAGCAGTTGGTTGAGGCCGATGGCTTTGATGCCGCCGCGGACGAGTTTTTTGCTACTGGCGGCAAGGGTCTTAATGTTACCGTGCCCTTTAAGCAGGAAGCTTACTCCTATGCTGCGCGTTTAACGCCACGAGCTAGGCATGCTGGTGCAGTGAATACCCTGAGTCTTCAAGATGACGGCACAGTGCTTGGAGATACCACAGATGGTGTCGGCCTAGTCAATGATATGTTGCAAAATCTCGGCTGGCAGATCCGTGCTAAGCGCGTTTTAGTGCTGGGTGCTGGTGGTGCGGTGCGAGGAATACTGGAACCTTTGATGGCACAGCAACCTCAGCATGTGGTGATTGCTAACCGCACATTGGACAAGGCTCTGCAGCTGTCCAAGGGTTTTGCGGAGCAGGGTTATATTCTCGCCTGTGGCTTCGATATGCTGCCAGGACAGGAGTTTGATCTGGTTATTAATGGCACCAGCGTTGGACTCACTGGTAGTTTGCCACCGCTGCCCGATGATCTGCTCGCACCGGAGGGCGCCTGCTACGATATGCTCTACGCCGCGCAGCCAACACCGTTTATGCAGTGGGGCAAACGTCAAGGTGCCAAGACAGCAGACGGCCTAGGTATGCTGGTTGAGCAAGCCGCAGAGTCTTTTTATCTCTGGCGTCAGGTCAGGCCCAAGACCGCTACGATTATTCAGGCCCAGCGAGAGCTGTTTTAGGGCTGCTCTTCCTGTAACTGTTCCGCTAGATACTCGTCCTTTAATTTAACGTAGTTAGCGGGACTGTAGGTGAAAAAATTCTTTTCACTTTCCGATAGAGCGCGCATGGGTTTGCAAGGATTGCCCACATAGACAAAGCCACTGGCCAGTGTCTTGCCCGGCGGCACCATGCAGCCGGCACCAATAATCACTTCATCTTCAACTACCGCACCATCATTCACAATGGCGCCATTGCCAATCAAGATCCGGTTGCCAATGGTGCAGCCATGGAGCACAGCGCGGTGTCCTATCACCACATCGTCGCCGATGGTTAAGGGCCAGCCGCCGGGATTAAATTCGCTGGCGTGGGTAATGTGTAGCACCGCGTTGTCTTGCACATTGGAGCGAGCGCCGATTCTGATCGAATGCATATCGCCGCGTATAACCGCACCTGGCCAGACTGAAGCATCATCTCCAAGTTGCACATCGCCAATTACCGTGGCCGCTGGATCCACATAGACCCGTTGACCAAGAACGGGAGAATGACCTCTGTGTGAACGCAGGTGTTTTCGAAAAGAGTGATCCATATGCTGTTACGCCCGATATAATGAAGGATCCTATTGTGGTGATATTTAAATGGCTTTTTCAACAAAAAAACAATTTATTGCAGGCGTGACCTGTCCCAAGTGCAGTTTATTGGACAAGATTCAGGCTTTTTCTACTGATGGCGTCGATTATCGCGAATGTATCAGCTGCGGATTCCTCGATGAAATGCGCGTCTATTCGGCTCCCCGTGAACTTGAAACAAGAGTCAATGCAGACGCGGCAGCTGAAGCTAATAAGATTTCTGCGGTCAAACTAATGGACCCACAGGGCTAGTCTTTTCTGAAGGGAGCAGCCGTTAGTTTAGGCGAACTCGGGAATTTTGGCTTTTGAACAGCAGGCGGATATTGGATGATTCAGTCAGGCAGGGGAAGCGGTCTGAAGGGTCCTTGCCTAGCGCACTGGTATACTCCTGTAACCTAGCCCTCAGGCCCTGATTCTTTTTAATCGAAGCCAGCAGTTTGTCGTTCAGCAGCTGAATGGCACTATCGATCTGGTTGGCGAAGGGCTCGCCGATAATATGGTGCACAATCAAGTTTGACCTGGTCATATTGACTGGGATCACCGGGCAGTTAAATTGCACGCTGAGCGTATCATTGAGCTCCTCAAGTAACCGGTGCGCAAGGTAGGCCTGATACATATTCGCTTCCAGCCCCTCTTCCGCAGACATAATGTCCATAGGTACATCGAGGAACTCTTTGGCTGTGGTCAATTGACGAGCAATTTCGCCATTGACGCCAGCGCAGGCAATAAAGTCTTCAAAGGCGGTGATCAGGTCCGGCACTAAATTTATATATTTTTTGATAAAAGATGCCAGAGCAGCAGTCCCATCGCTCTCTCTCAGCCGTATAGAATCGTGCAAATGCTTTACCCGCTCATTTAAGAAGGCAATTAGAAATTCGCTGCTCTGATTTGAAAGTGGAGGCATGGGTCACTCTCTGGTTGATATGGAATTCGGAGAAAAGCCCATTCATAGGGTTTATATCCACTAGCGGTCGTGGCCATGAGGCCGATGACTCTTAATCACTATGGTGTAAATCTAGCAGATATTGTGGTCTATGCCACAAAGTTTGCCTACATATTGCTCGTTGATGACTTGGGTGACCACATTTGCAAGACGCAATTCAGCTTCTATTACAGTAGTGATCAGAAATTTGTTTTGCTATACTGCCGCGGCTTTTCACCCGCCTAATTTTAAGGGGTGGGAACTTTCCGGAAAGCGCGAGCTTAAAAAGTCCTAATTACCACGGAGAAACAAGCGATGTTGAAAAGAGCGCAAGCACTTTTCTTGAGTCTATTGAGCCTTGTTGTTTTATTGCCCATAGCGGGCAGTGCATTTGCTGAAAGTTCAGCTAGCCAACTCAATATGCCCCAAGGTGTCACCGAAGTCAGTCAAGCAGCCTATGATATTCACATGATCATGATCTGGGTCTGTACCGTTATCGGTGTCGGTGTTTTTGGTTTTATGTTCTACGTGATGTATGCGCACCGCAAATCCCGCGGCGCCGTAGCAGAAAACTTTCATGAACATTTAGGTGTTGAGTTGCTTTGGACGATCGTCCCGACAATCATTTTGATTGTTATGGCTTTCCCCGCAACTACAGCACTATTGAAAGTCTACGACACAGATAACCCAGATATCGAAATTAAGATTACCGGTTACCAGTGGAAGTGGCAGTACGAATATCTCGGCGAAGGCGTTAAGTTCATGAGTGAGCTGCGCACCTCTGACGACGAAGTCTATGGTCGCGAGCCTAAGGGTGAGCACTATCTTCGTGAAGTTACCGAAGCTCTGGTTCTTCCGGTAGGCAAAAAGATCCGCTTTCTGGTAACTGGCAACGACGTAATTCACTCCTGGTGGGTTCCCGATTTTGGTGTTAAGCGCGATGCGGTCCCAGGACTGTTCACCGCCGGTTGGGCCAAGACGGACAAGCCTGGCACCTATGTTGGTGAATGTACCGAACTGTGCGGACAGGGCCATGCCTTTATGCCAGTAGTTGTAGAAGTGAAAGAAGAAGCTGAATACAACGAATGGTTGGCCAACAAGAAAGCTGAGGCAGTTGAGTATGCTTCTACCATAGGTAAAGAGTGGGCGCCTGAAGAATTGATGGCGAAAGGCGAAGAGGTATACCTGCAGAGTTGTGCAGGTTGTCACCAGGCTGATGGCGGCGGTATTCCCGGTGTCTTCCCAGCAATTAAAGGCAGTCCAATCGCCCTGGGACCTCAAATAGGTCACATTGCAGTATTGATCGACGGTGTTCCCGGTTCAGCTATGCAGTCTTTTGCTGACCAGCTTTCCGAAGTCAATATAGCTGCGGTTATTCACTATCAGCGAAATGCTTGGGGCAACGATGTTGGCGATGTAACTCAGCCAATTGATGTTCTCAACTACAAGCAAAGCAAATAAGGGAGATTAGATAAATGGCACACGGTCCCGCAACTTTGGCAGATGGCTGGCGCGCTTATATAGCTCGCTGGGTATTTACGACCAACCATAAAGATATTGGTACGCTGTACCTTTGGTTTAGCTTTGCAATGTTTTTGCTGGGTGGCGCTTTCGCGATGATTATTCGCGCAGAGCTGTTCCAGCCAGGCATGCAGTTAATTAGACCTGAATTTTTCAACCAGATGACCACCATGCACGGCTTAGTCATGGTGTTCGGCGCGATTATGCCGGCCTTTGTTGGCCTAGCTAACTGGATGATTCCCCTGATGATCGGGGCGCCAGATATGGCTCTGCCGCGTATGAACAACTTAAGTTTTTGGATCCTGCCCTTCGCGTTTGCGATCCTGACTTCAACGTTGTTTATGGAAGGCGGCGGTCCTAACTTCGGTTGGACTTTCTATGCGCCACTGTCGACTACTTATGCACCAGACTCGGTGAACTTCTTTATCTTTGCAATCCATATTATGGGTGCCTCATCAATCATGGGCTCGATTAATATTATTGCTACTGTAATGAACATGCGCGCGCCTGGCATGACTTACATGAAGATGCCGCTATTTGTTTGGACCTGGGTAATCACAGCATTCTTGTTAGTTGCTGTAATGCCAGTTCTGGCCGGCGCAGTAACCATGATGTTGATGGACATTAACTTCGGTACTAGCTTCTTTGATGCTGCTGGTGGCGGCGACCCAGTATTGTTCCAGCACGTGTTCTGGTTCTTTGGTCACCCAGAGGTTTACATCATTATCTTGCCAGCCTTTGGTGTTGTATCGCAGATTATCCCAACCTTCAGCCGCAAGCCGCTGTTTGGTTATTCGTCGATGGTTTATGCCACGGCAGCGATCGCATTTTTGTCCTTCGTAGTTTGGGCTCACCACATGTTCACTGTGGGTATGCCAATCGCCGGCGAGCTGTACTTTATGTACGCCACTATGCTGATTGCTGTGCCAACAGGTGTGAAGGTATTTAACTGGATCACAACCATGTACAAGGGTTCGTTGACCTTTGAAACGCCAATGCTATTTAGTATCGCTTTTGTGATTCTGTTTACCTTTGGTGGCTTCACTGGCTTGATGCTCTCGATTGCGGCTGCTGATATGCAGTACCACGACACCTACTTTGTTGTTGCTCACTTCCACTACGTAATGGTTGCTGGTGCAGTATTTAGTGGCACAGCTGCTATCTACTACTGGCTGCCAAAGTGGTGTGGAAAGATGTACAACGAGACTATGGGTCAGGTGCAGTTCTGGGTTGCCTTTATCGGTTTCAACATTGCCTTTATGCCCCAGCACTTCTTAGGTCTGGCAGGAATGCCACGCCGTTATGCCGACTACGGTCTGCAGTTTGCTGACTGGAACATGGTTTCTAGTATCGGTGCCTTTATCTACGGTGGCGCTCAGTTAATGTTGTTGTACAACGTGATCGCGACGATCCGCAACGGCAAGCCAACCACTGAAGAAAAGACCTGGGAAGGTGCCGAAGGACTGGAGTGGACTGTTCCATCTCCAGCGCCTTATCACACCTTCGCAAAGCCCCCCGAGTTTAAGTAGGGGGGCCTAGATTATGTCAACTGACGCTTCTAACCGGCGAGTTGTGGTCAAGTCGCTGTTTGGTGCGGCGGGTATGTTTGCTTTTGCAATCTTTGTGTTACCGCCGATGTATGACCTGTTTTGTGAGATTACCGGACTCGGTGGCAAGACAGGTGATGAATACACTGCAGTTGATGTCAGGGTAGATACATCGCGCGAGGTCAGAGTTAGGTTCGTGGCCTCAAACAATGCGTCTATGCCCTGGGTTTTTAAGCCGACTAAAGACAGTGTTGTAGTGCATCCAGGTGAGCCCACAGAGATCACCTACTTTGCCCACAACATTACCGATGAAGATATGGTTTCTCAGGCGATACCCAGTTTGGTGCCGAATAATGTGGCGGATTATTTCCACAAGACAGAGTGTTTCTGTTTTGAGAATCAACCACTGGCAGCTGGCGAACAGGCAGACTTAAAGCTTATATTTATTATTGATCCGGATTTGCCGGAAGGCGTTAATAGTGTGACGCTCTCTTATACGATTTTTGATATCACCGATCGTATGGCAAACCCAATAGCACAGTTACAGTAATTTCCAAGCGATTGGGAATAACAACACGGAGATAAAAGATGTCAACAGAAAGCAGTTATTACGTACCGGAGCAGAGTAAGCTACCGATTATCACTGCCACGGGCATGGGACTAATGGCTTACGGCGCTGCCTCTTGGGTTATCGGCGGCGGCAACATGGTTTTCACTGCTGGCCTTATCATTATGGCGCTTGTTATGTTCAAGTGGTGGAGCATAGTGATTGATGAAAATATGCGTGGCTTGGCCAATGACCAGCTCAAGCGGTCTTATGTGCTAGGTATGCTGTGGTTTATTTTCTCAGAGGTAATGTTCTTTGCCGCTTTCTTTGGTGCACTTTTTTACCTGCGAGTCATCGTTAACTCCTGGTTGGGTGGGGACGCTGCGATCGGCATATTTGACGACACGCCAACCGATGCTGCTGTAGCGAACAATGCCTTACTATGGCCTGGTTATGAAGCTGATTGGCCGCCAATGGTTACGCCTGATGAGGCGGCAAACGGTGCCAATGCGACCTTTATCGGTCCCGACGAAGCCATGAGCTTCCCCGGCTGGTCTAAGATGTTGGGGTGGTTGCCACTGTGGAACACCGTTATTCTGGTTACCTCTAGTGTCACTGTACACATCGCCCACACTGGCCTTAAGAACAACAACCGCAAGCAGTTTGTTGGATGGTTGGGTTTCACCGTATTACTCGGTCTGATCTTCTTGGTACTTCAGGCAGAAGAATATATTCATGCTTACCAGCATATGGGCCTGACATTAGACTCGGGCATCTACGGCACAACCTTCTTCATGCTTACTGGTTTCCACGGCGCGCACGTCACTCTGGGTACTGCAATGCTGGCCATTGCTTGGTTTAGATCACTCAAAGGTCACTTTAGCAATGAAGATCAGTTCGGCTTTGAAGCTGCTTCTTGGTACTGGCACTTTGTTGACGTAGTTTGGATTCTGCTGTTCTTTGTAGTTTATGTATTCGACTAGATAGACGTTTGCGGAACGTAAAAAAACGGCTAGGCAATTTGCCTGGCCGTTTTTGTTTGTCGGCCAGATATCGGCCTTGAGGTTTTTAAGAGATTAAGGAATTTACTGCTTTGGCGCTCTAGGAGCAGTTGGCGCGACATTCTCTGGGTGAAGTTGTTGGTCCCATGGCGCCTGACTTTTGATCTGTCCTGTGTAGGCACCGTATATAATGGTGCCAATCAACATCACCGCCAGGCTGACACGCAGCCCCAGGGCATAGAGCAGGCGTTTTTTATTGTCGCCTCCCAGATCCTTGACCAAGAAATTTAAGCCGCCAAACAGGCTGGCGATCAGGGCAATAAGCAGGACAAGCATAAAAGTCTTGAGCATAGTGGTCTCACAATTGTGATAGTAGAAGGTGGAATTTAAACATAAATGAACAGCGACCCGCATCTTAACGCGAAAACATTTTCTTGGCAGCCAAATGCCAAGTTATTGCTGTTCGTCTTGTTGATGACCCCGCTGTTAATAAGTTTGGGCTACTGGCAATTAGATCGCGCTCAAGAGAAGCGTGAAATATTGGCCGAGTTTAAGGCCAACCAAGAGTCGCAGCCGGTGGGATTTGAGCAGTTAGATGTGGGCCTAAATCTGCAGTATAGACAGGTTCAATTTGTCGGTGAACTAGATGCATCGCGGCGTGTTTTGCTGGATAATCGCGTCCGCAATGGCAGGCCCGGCTATGAGATTTTTGAAGTGCTGACCCTAGCCACCAGCAAGTTAAAGGTTTTGGTTAACCGCGGCTGGGTGCAGGCATCCCTAGACCGCAACCAGCTCCCGGAAATAGCACCGGTACTGGGTCAGGTTAAGTTGCGGGGAACCCTCTATCGTGTGTTAAAGGGCGGGCTTCAGCTAGATGACGGCGTTCGCACAGTTGAGAGCTGGCCGGCGCGCATAGGGTGGATCTCTACTGAGCGTGCCACAGAAGTCTTTGCCAATGATTTTTTTACTTACCAATTGCGATTGGATAGTGATTCCGTTGGTGCATTAACGACCGGTTGGCCGACAGTGTCGGTGCAGCCAGAAAAACATACAGCCTATGCAGTACAGTGGTTTGTTATGGCGATAGTCCTGCTTCTGCTGACTATTAATGCCAATTCAAATCTGGCGGCATGGCTTAAATTTAAGATCGCAAAAACAGAGAGTGACGCTTTATGAGTGACGCGCAGGGAACCCAAGGACCTCGCAATAGAGGTATGCAGATTCAAATCTGGATTATGTTGATTATGGTTGGCGGTGTAATGCTCGCTGGCACATTGATGCAGCCGCAATCGGAGGAGCAGCGTCAGCAGCTGATGGAGTTACTGGGCACTACCAATCAGGGTAATCTGGTTAAACCCGCGGTTGATGCCCGTAGCATATTCCCGACTAATCCCGATAAAGCGGAAAAATGGAAGATTGTTATTGCTGGCGGCGAAAGCTGTGATGCTGGCTGTAACCAAGTGATATTAGATACGCGTTCGGTCCATATACTGATGGGTAAGCTAGTGCGTCGCGCTGAGCGTGTTTACCTCGCCGATACCGAGCAGTTGCAGCAGCAGGAATTTGACGATCTGAGTCTTGCGCATCCTCATTTAACTATCCGCACCGATGGCTTGAGTGAGTTTAAGCAAATGTTGAAAAACACCTCAGCAGACTGGGACATGGCCGACACCCGTTACTTTGTGGTAACGCCTGATGCAGAGGTTATCCTCTACTTCACGCAAGACGACGACGTCATGGGCTTACTGGAAGACATGAAGCACTTATTAAAATATTCACCAGATCGCTAAATAACACACAGATCTTCGGAGTTGGATCATATGCAACAAACTGAATTAGAAACAACCGGCGTAAGCTGGCGCGACTACCTAGAGTTGTGCAAGCCCAACGTGGTTGCGCTGATGATTCTGACCTCCCTGATTGGCATGTTGTTAGCCACCGACGGACTTGTCTCTCTGGATGTGTTGATTCTGGGAAATCTAGGCATTGCTCTCTGTGCCGGCTCAGCCGCTGCGGTCAATCACATCGTCGATCGCAAGATTGATGACACCATGGCCCGCACTCATAACCGCCCTATCGCCCGCGGACGCATTCAACCAAGCCAAGCGATCATGTTTGCAGCTCTGACGGGTTTAGCTGGCATGGTCATTTTGCTGGTGTTTATTAACCAGATTACTGCTTGGCTGACGCTGGCTTCATCAATTGGTTATGCCTTTGTCTACACCATGTATTTAAAGCGCGCGACGCCGCAAAATATTGTTATCGGCGGTTTGGCTGGCGCAGCGCCCCCGCTGCTGGGTTGGACTGCAGTGACCGGCGAAGTGCACTACAACGCCCTGCTGTTGGTACTGATTATCTTCGCTTGGACACCGCCGCACTTTTGGGCGTTGGCGATCCACCGCAAAGACGATTATGCCAAGGCTGAGATTCCCATGCTGCCAGTGACCCACGGCGAGCAATATACCAAGATCAATATCGTGCTCTACACATTGCTATTGATTGTGATTACCGTGCTGCCGTTTTTGACTGGCATGTTCGGTCTGTTGTATTTGGTTGGCGCTCTGGTCTTGGGTGCCGGCTTCTTATACTGGGCACTGGTCATGTTGTTTGGGCAGGATGATGACTCAGGCATGAAGACCTTTAAGTTTTCGATTACTTATTTGATGGTGCTGTTTGTGATTATGCTGCTCGATCACTACCTTATAGAGACCACACCGATTATTTAATTAAGTGGCGGTATTTTAAATTTAGCCACAGGCTCTTATTCGTTGGAGAACAGTATCATGAAGCAACAAACTGGCATCAAGCTGACCGTCTTGGTAATCCTCTGCTTTATCGTTTTAGTGATTTTTGGTTTTGCCTGGAAGATGCGTCAGCCAGTGCCCATGTCCGCCGAAGATCTGCGGGTTAATGGCGCGATTGAGCTGAGCACGCCGCGGATATTTAGCGACTTTGACCTGATCGATCACAATGGCGATGCCTTTACCCTAGAAAACTTTAAAGGCGTTTGGAGCATAGTGTTTTTTGGTTTTACCAACTGCCCTGATATCTGCCCCACCACCCTGGCTACCCTCAACGCCATGTACGAAGATCTGGGTGACAGCGAAAAAGAAAATCTACAGATTGTGATGGTTTCTCTGGATCCCGAGCGCGACACCGTCGAAAAAATGGCTCTCTATGTCCCCTACTTCAATGAAGACTTTGTTGGTGTGACTGGAAGCCCCTACTCTATTTTGCAGCTTAGCACTCAGCTGACTATCGCCTACACCAAGGTTGATTTAGGTGAGGACAACTACACTGTCGACCACAGTACGCAAGTAGTTCTGATCAACCCCAAGGGCCACTACCATGGGTTCTTTAAAGCGCCTCATGGTGAAGTGGCCATGCGTCAAACCTGGCGTTCGATCAAAGACAGTTTTGGGCGTTAACCGCGCTGGCGAAATACCAGAGAAAGAGTAAACAGCAGTGCTGCGCAGACCACAACTGAGGGGCCTGCTTGGGTGTCGCTATAGTAAGACATAGCCAACCCCATCATCACTGTCAGCATGGCAATCAAGCTCGCCATCACCGCCATTTGCTCCGGCGTGCTGCTAACGCGTCGCGCAGTGGCGGCGGGAATGATCAACAGCGCTGTAATCAACAGTACCCCGACAATTTTCATCGCAATGGCAATAACCAGGGCGGTTATCAGCATCAGAGCGGTGCGTACCACCGAGGTTTTAACGCCCTCAACACTGGCCAGTTCCTCGTGCACGGTAATATTGATCAGCGGCTTCCAGAGCCATAACAGCAGCGCGATAACTGTGCCCGCCACAGCATAGATAACCCAGAGATCATTTTTCGTTACCGAGAGCAGATCGCCAAACAGCAGCGACATCAGGTCGATCCTTACATCCGGCAACAGCGAAATCAGCACTAGGCCGGTTGCTAAAGCCGAATGCGAGAGAATACCAAGCAATGTATCCAGAGATAAAATGCCGCGCTGTTCTAGATAGACCAGACCCAGAGCAATTAGCATGGGAATAGCCGTTACGGTGATGCTGATATTAATGCCCAGCAGCACGCCGATGGAAACCCCGAGTAAGGCGGAATGTGCCAGAGTATCGCCAAAATAGGCCATACGTCGCCAGACTACAAAGCAGCCCAGAGGTCCAGCAACTAGGGCAACGCCCAAGCCTGCTAGCAAGGCATAGAGTAGAAAATCAGGCATGGTTGCAGCCCTCCCCATGTTGATGCTTGCCCTGTTTATCGAGCACCTCACCGTGAATGCTGTGTTGATGATCGTGCTGATGGGCGTAGATCGCCGTCGTCTGACCGAAGATATCTATATAGGCTTGATCTTGCGTAACCTGCTCAGGATTACCCTGACAGCAAATATGCTGATTGAGGCAGATCACATGATCTGTCGCCGACATCACCAAATGCAGATCATGGGAGACCATCAACACGCCGCAGTTAAGCGATTTGCTGAGATCGGCAATCATTGAGTAAAGCGCGTTTTGCCCGGTGACATCAACCCCCTGTACTGGCTCATCTAAAACCAGAAAGTTGGGGTTGCGAACGATCGCGCGAGCTAGCAGGGCGCGCTGCATTTCGCCCCCTGACAGTGTTTGAACCGGCGCCTTTGCCAGGTGACCTATACCGACCCTCTCCAGTGCCTCATGGCAGGCACTATGGGATGTATTGGCCAGCTGCAAAAATCGACAAGTAGAGATTGGCAGCGTTGGATCTATAGTGATCTTTTGTGGCATATAGCCAATTTGCAGTTCAGAAGACGGTTGCACTGAACCGCTGTCGGGTTTCAAAAGACCGAGAATAATTCTGACCAGAGTAGATTTACCGGCGCCGTTTGGGCCAATCAATGTGGTAATCTCACCGCGCATTAACTGCATGGATATATTTTCTAGTACCGGGCGCGAACCAAAGGATTTGCTGATCTGTTCGAGTCGAATAAGGGGTTCTGTCATCTTAGGCATTCTCTGTGGATACAGGTTGTTTTTGGGCTGTCGACTGACTGCAGTTAGGACAGAGTCCTAAAAGCTCCAAGGTCTGGCTCTGTATGGTAAAATTCGTTTTATCAGAGGTCTTTTGCAACAGGTCATTTAGGCTGTTGTGGGACACTTCGGCCGCACTGCCACATTCAGTGCAGATCATAAATAGATTGCTGTGGTCACTGCCGGGAAAGGGGCAGCCGATATAGGCATTGAGTGACGCGATGCGGTGGATCAGCCCGAGCCCCAGAAGAAACTCAATGGCACGGTAAATAGTCGGCGGGGCTATGGATTTTCCCGTGAGTGCAGCCAGTTGATCCTGCAGCTGGTAAGCCCCTAGAGGTTTATGGTCCTGCCAGAGGAGTTCCAGTACGGCTTTTCGTGTAGGTGTCAGCCGCGCCTTGTTGGCGGCGCAGAGTTCCTCGGCACGGCTCAGCGCAGCGCTGATGCAACGGCTGTGGTCATGGGGCTGATGAACTAGTCGAGAATTGGTCAGCACGGGACGTTTATACCTAGCTAGATAGTGATTATAAAATTAAATGTAATGTTATAATATAACGTTATTTTGGCCCTAGAAACTTTACCTGTGGGCGCTCGAGTTAACAACTAAAACGGTAGTTTTTCGTAAATGATACATCATAACAGTTTATTGAAGATGGTTTCTCTGTTGAGCCTATTCGCCGCTCAAACAGTCTTGGCTACTGCTCAAATGGACAGGCCTCTGATCATCACCACCATCAAACCGCTGGCCATTATTGCCCAGTCTGCTGTTGGCGATCAGGCTCGAGTCGAATATCTTCAGTCGGCAGTCCAGTCAGCCCACGCATTATCTCTGCCGGTCTCAGCCCTGAAGAAAATTGATCAGGCAGACTTAATAATCTGGATCGGCGAGATATTTGAATCTCGTGTGGCTAAACCTATGGCCTCAGTGCCCAGTGACAAGCTTATTACGACTATAGAGCTGCCAATGACTGCGCCAAACGATGTCGTAAATCCGCAAGTCGCCGGAAACCTGCAAGAGGCCGATGACTCAGGCGACCACAGTCACTTAAGCCATAATCATAACCACTTAAGTGAAGATCCTCATATCTGGCTAAACCCACAAAATGCCAATCTGATTGCGGCTGAAATCCAACGACGCCTAAATCTTCCGCTAAAAGAGATTATTAGCGCCGAACAAATTGCTAGCTTAACGGCTGAACTGGCGCCGCTCCGTGATAAACAGTTCCTAGTTCATCACGATGCCCTAGGGCATTTCACCAGCACTTTTAAACTCCAGCCTGGGTTTTCGATTCGCGACGCCAGCGGCGCTAGTCAAGGTGTTAGAAGTCAGTATCGTCTGCGTCAGGAGGCTAAGGCCTCTGCCGCCAGCTGTGTTTTTGTCGAACCCCAATACGCCGATCGAGACGCTAAAATAATCGCCGATGAGTTATCGCTGCCGGTTGCCTTGATCGATATTCAGGGGCTATATCAAGCTCTGGACGGCAACGCTTATGCTAGTTTTATGCAAACCTTGGCGTCACAGGTAAAGAGCTGTTTTGACAGGTGAGTAAGCAGCCTCCCCAATCTATGAAGTATCAACAGGCTGGGGAAAATCCTGTATCCTGACGGCTTCTTTATTAGAGCTATTAAATTAATAGCGCTATTTGTTTAGTATCGCTGTCTAATTAGTACCGCTATTTTATTTAGTACCGCTGTTTAATTAGTACCGCTATTTTATTTAGTACCACCATTTTATTTAGTACCACTATCCCATAAACAACTCTCGTGGAAAATATGGACACTACTACCCCGCTGATTTTAGTCGATGGCTCTTCCTACCTCTATCGCGCCTATCACGCCCTACCACCCCTGACCAACAGCAAAGGCAAGCCAACCGGTGCTGTAAAAGGCGTGATCAATATGATGAGGCGTCTGCAGAAAGACTATCCAGATAGCACTCATGTAGTGGTCTTCGATGCCAAGGGCAAAACCTTTCGCGATGAAATCTACACTGAATACAAAGCCAATCGACCACCGATGCCGGATGACCTGCGTGAGCAGATCGCGCCAATCCACCAGATTATCGAAGCCATGGGCATGCCCATGTTGATTATTGACGGGGTAGAGGCCGACGATGTAATTGGCACCCTGGCTGTGCAGGCGACTGCTGCGAAACAGCCGGTGGTTATTTCTACCGGTGACAAAGATATAGCTCAGCTGGTAAACGAACATATCACACTTATTAATACCATGAACAATAGCGCCATGGACAGGGCAGGGGTGATCGAGAAATTTGGTATTCCCCCGGAGCTGATTATTGATTATCTGGCGCTTCTGGGTGACAAGTCGGACAATATTCCCGGCGTGCCCGGTGTAGGTGAAAAGACGGCCCTTGGTCTGCTTCAAGGCTTAGGGAGTTTGGATGATATTTATGCAAATTTAGATGATGTCGCTGGACTGGCCTTTCGCGGCGCTAAAACCATGTCGCCCAAGTTGCTGGACAACAAAGAGCTGGCTTATCTCTCCTATCAGCTTGCGACGATTAAAACTGATGTTGAAATGCCCGTACACCTATCTGAATTGAAGAATGCTGAGCCGGACAAGGCAGCATTGCTGAGTCTGTTTAAGGACATGGAGTTTAAAACCTGGATTGACGAAGGTCAGACCAATTCCCAAACCAATTCAAATACCAAGGCAGCGGCTGCATCCAAGTCGCCGGTTGAGCAAGATGGTTTAGTGGCCGCGCCTGCAGATAAGCCTGCTGTCGTAAAAGATTATCAGATCGTTCTAACCGAACAGGATCTGGCAACTTGGATCGAAAAAATAAAGTCTGCCGACCTAGTCGCCGTCGACACAGAGACCACCAGTCTCGACTATATGCGCGCAAAGCTCGTTGGGATTTCATTGTCCACAGCGCCAGGGGAAGCCTGTTACATTCCTTTTGCCCACGACTATATGGGCGCGCCAGAGCAGCTTCAGCCCGAGTTTGTGCTTGAGAAGCTCAAACCCTACTTGGAAGATCCGGCATTCCCCAAAGTGGGCCAAAATCTTAAATACGATATGAGCGTATTAGCTCAGCATGGCATCAGCCTGCGGGGCATTACCTTCGATACCATGCTTGAATCCTATGTTCTCGACTCAGTGGCCAGTCGCCACGATATGGATAGCTTAGCGCTCAACTATCTCGGCGAAGAGACGATTAAATTTGCCGATGTGGCCGGTAAAGGTGCCGCTCAGTTGACCTTTAATCAGGTTGCCCTTGATCAGGCCGGACCCTATGCGGCAGAAGATGCAGACATTACCCTGCGTCTGCATCAAACCCTGTGGCCGCGAGTGGCTGCCGAACCGACACTTACCAAAGTCTTCGAAGAAATAGAGTTGCCACTGGTGCCAGTCTTATCGCGCATTGAGCGTACCGGCGCCCTGGTAGATGACACATTATTATTTCAGCAGAGCCAGGAGCTCTCGGCGCGACTGGGCGAGCTGGAAACGGAAGCCTGGGAATTGGCTGGCCAGCAATTTAATCTCGCCTCGCCAAAACAGCTTGGCGAAATACTGTTTGAAAAACTGCAAATTCCGGTACTGAAGAAAACCGCCAAGGGGGCGCCTTCCACCAAGGAAGAAGTGCTACAAGAATTGGCGTTGGATTATCCGCTGCCCAAGGTGCTGTTAGAGCATCGCGGTCTGGCGAAATTAAAATCCACCTACACCGACAAGTTGCCGACTATGATCAACTCGGTCACCGGGCGCATTCATACTTCATATCATCAGTCGGGAACTGCCACCGGGCGACTCTCCTCGTCGGATCCCAATTTGCAAAATATTCCCATCCGCAGCGCCGAGGGTCGCCGTGTGCGGCAGGCCTTTGTTGCGGCTCCTGGCTGCAAGCTAGTGGCGGCGGATTACTCCCAGATCGAATTGCGTATTATGGCGCACCTCTCAGAGGACCCCAGTTTATTGGCCGCCTTTAGTGCCGGCCAAGATATTCACCGGGCCACTGCCGCGGAAGTCTTTGGTGTCGAGAACGAAGAGGTCACCATCGATCAGCGCCGCAGCGCCAAGGCGATTAACTTCGGTCTTATTTACGGCATGTCAGCCTTCGGCCTGGCGCGTCAGCTGGGTATTAACCGCAAACAAGCAGCGGAATATATCGAGCTCTACTTCACCCGCTATCCGGGGGTGCAAAACTATATGAATAATATTCGCCACAGTGCTGCGGAACAGGGCTTCGTCGAGACGGTTTTTGGTCGTCGACTGTATTTGCCGGAAATTAATGCCAGCAATGGTATGCGTCGTCAGGCTGCTGAGCGCACGGCAATTAATGCGCCGATGCAGGGCACCGCTGCCGATATTATTAAACTGGCGATGATCAATGTGCATAACTGGCTCGAAACCAGTGACTTAACCAGTAAGATTATTATGCAGGTGCACGATGAATTAGTACTGGAAGTGCCAGAGTCAGAGATGGAAGAAGTTCAAAAAGGCCTTAATGACCTTATGGAGAGCGCCGCCGAGCTGCTGGTCCCGTTGGTGGTTGATATAGGTGTTGGCGACAACTGGGATGAGGCGCACTAATCCTTTTTGATGGGTCAGATGCTCAAAAGGGCGGGTAAAAGAGAGGCTAGCGGTTAGATAAAAAATTATTTTTAACTTATTTTGATAATTTGTGAACTATTTCATTTCAGCCTGTCTTAATTAGGGCAAGACATGATTGCTTACTCTCCCCCAATCTAAGCAACTGCAACGCTGGAACTCCCAAGCAAAGCAACGCAGACCCCGGTTCAACTTTGAGCCGGGGTTTTTTTTGCCTTGCTTATTTTACAAGTTTTACAAGGGGGGCGCTTAAAGAGATGCGAGTGTAGTCCTGCAGAGACCGCTGAATTACCTAGACTGTAGCGGGATCAACAAAGTCTGAGTTGAGCCAATGGGCCAAGACTGACTCCAATTCTGGTAGTCCCTGCTTCTTTAAGGAAGAAAAAGTCTGAACACTCAGTAAGGTGCAGCCAGGGTCCATATCACGCAGATGCCGCTCAACCATTAACAGAGCATTCTGTCCGGGACCGCGTTTGAGTTTGTCAGACTTGGTCAGCAAGATATGCACCGGCAATCCAGCCTGCGCTGCCCAGTTGAGCATCTGCAGATCGAACTCTTGCAATGGATGACGAATATCCATAAGCAATACCAAACCAGCAAGGCTTTGTCGCAGCTGCAGGTATTCGGCTAGGTCTCTGTCCCACTCGCGCTTCATTTCAATGGGCACCTTGGCGTAGCCATATCCGGGCAGATCCACCAAGCGCTTGTCATTGCCTAGATCGAAGAAGTTAATCAGCTGTGTGCGTCCAGGGGTTTTACTGGTTCGGGCCAGTCCACGGATACGTGTAAGCGTATTAATGGCACTGGATTTACCGGCATTTGAACGCCCGGCAAAGGCGACTTCACAGCCACTGTCTTCGGGACATTGCTTGATTGAGGGTGCGCTGGTTAGAAATGTAACGCGCTGATAATCGATATGATTTGAATCCATGAATATAGGGTCATTATCTCGCTGTAAGAGTTGACGCATATTGGTATATAATGCGCCGGCTTTAGCCGACATGGCTAGGGTACAGATAAAAGTAGTTGCGCGAACGCAACCTATTCTAGCCGATTGCACGAGTTGATTAACCATGAAAAAAAGCTTTTTAACGATTATTTGTCTGGTAGCTACATTCGCAGCTACTCAGGTTCTGGCAGCTGGCGATGCTGCAGCAGGAAAAAACAAGGTAGCAATGTGCGCTGGCTGTCATGCAAATGATGGCAATAGCATGGTTGCTGCCTTCCCTAAGCTGGCCGGCTTGGGTGAGAAATATCTCCACCGTCAACTGCAGAGCATCAAATCTGGTGAGCGCGTGATTGTCGAAATGACCGGTTTGCTCGACGCTAACTCAGATCAAGACCTGCAAGATATGGCTGCTTTTTATGACAGCCAGCAGCGCACCATTGCGGGCGCTCAAGAAATTTCCCTGATCGGCTACAGCGACCCTGCCGAAGCCCTAGAGCTGGGTGAAAATCTTTACCGTGCCGGCAATCTTAAGACTGGTGTGCCCTCTTGCACTGGCTGTCACTCACCAGCTGGAACGGGCAACGGCCCTGCAGGTTATCCTGCGTTGGGTGGTCAGCACGCCGGTTACATCGAGAGCCAATTGCTTAAGTACCAAAGCGGAGAACGTGCCAGCGGTGCCAATGCCAAAATTATGCAGGGCGTTGCTGAACGACTGAGCAATAAAGAGATTAAAGCAGTAGCCAACTATATCTCTGGACTTAACTGAGTTTTACAGAAGGCTGCGCTCCCTGAGTAATTGCGTCATCGCAGTCTTTATTGGTTTGGGAAAGTCACTAAATAGCTAAATAGTTTTACAGGAGTTTCTTATGTTGCGACGTGTTTCCAGTTATCTGTTTCTACTGTTTTTGATCCCGGTTTCACTGGGCTGTGCCGCTGAAGACAGCGCATTTAAAGCTGGTGTTGACTATGAAGTGCTACCGCAAGCAGTAAGAACAGCGAATTCGTCCAAGATTGAAGTCAATGAAGTATTTGCCTATACCTGCGGCCACTGCTTTAACTTTGAAGCGGTGCTCGAGCCTTGGTTTGAGACGTTGGCAGCTGATGTTGATGTGCAGCGCACTCCAGCAGTTTGGCAACCAAGCATGGAGCTCTATGCTCGCGCTTACTATAGCGCCAGCATGCTCAAGGTTCTCGATCAGGTGCATATGGCGATTTTTGAAGCGATCCACGTGAAGCGTGAAGCTGTTCGTTCGGAGCAGGATTTAGTGAAATTTTTTGTTGCCGCTGGTGTCAGTGCCGAGAAATTTTCTCAGGTCTTCAACTCCTTTGGCATGAGCAGCATGGTTAACCAAGCTAAAGCTCGGATGCGCGGTTACCGCACTCAGGGAACACCAGAAATGGTGGTTAATGGCAAATACAGAGTCAGTTCCAGAATGTCTGGAGGCTTTGAGGGCATGATCAAGGTTGCTAACTACTTGATCGCCAAGGAACGCGCCGCTGCAAACTAAGCGCACCTGCAACTCTGGCCCTAGATTATTGATCTGGCCTTAATAGTTCAGATCAATAATCATAATGAGCAAAAGTCCTTTATAGGGCTCCACACTGAAACTACAATTCGCAGATGAAAATCTACCCTTTTCACTAACTTTGATAATCAGAAGAAGTCATCGTATTCCATGAAGCCACTTAATAAGCCTGCCAATCCAAATTTTTCATCTGGCCCCTGCTCAAAGCGCCCGGGTTATGATCTCAACAATCTTGATATAGATACTCTTGGCCGTTCACACCGTTCCAGCGTCGGCAAGCTCGCGCTCGGTCGTGCCTGCACTGATACAGCAGAGATTCTTGGGTTGCCAGAAGGCTACAGAGTTGGCGTAGTGCCAGCTTCAGATACCGGCGCCTTTGAGATGATTATGTGGTCTGTACTCGGTGCCCGCCCAGTAGATGTATTTGCCTGGGAATCCTTTGGTAGCGGCTGGCTCACAGATGCCACAAAGCAGCTCAAATTAGATAACCTCAATAGCTACACCGCCGACTACGGTCAGCTGCCAGATATGACCCAAGCCAACCCGGATAATGACACCGTATTTACCTGGAACGGGACTACTGCTGGTGTCAAGCTGCCCAATGCCGACTGGATCAGCGATGAGCGCACGGGTTTGACTATCTGCGATGCGACCTCTGCAGTGTTCGCTATGGAGATGCCTTGGGAAAAGCTTGATGTAGTCACCTACAGCTGGCAAAAAGTGCTGGGTGGCGAAGGTGGCCACGGCATGTTGATACTCAGCCCCCGTGCGGTTGAGCGTCTGGAAAGCTATACCCCAGCCTGGCCTCTGCCAAAGATCTTCCGCCTGACCAAAGGTGGCAAGCTGATCGAAGGTATTTTCCGCGGCGAGACGATCAATACACCATCGATGCTATGTGTTGCCGACTATCTAGACGCCCTCGACTGGGTGCGCTCGATCGGTGGCCTGCCAGCGGCTATAGCCAAGTCCAATGCTAATCTCGATGTGATCAATGGCTTTGTCGAGAGTCGCCCCTGGGCGCATTTCTTGGCTCAGGAAGCGGAACAGATTTCGAATACCAGTGTTTGCTTGACCCTTGATCTTGAAGCCGATCAGGTTAAGCAGATTGTTAAATTGTTAGCCTCAGAGGCTGTTGCCTTCGATATAGGGGCTTACCGCGATGCACCGGCGGGACTGCGTATTTGGTGTGGCGCTACGGTTGAGGCATCTGACCTTGACGCGTTGCTGCCATGGCTCGATTGGGCCTATAGCGAAGTAAGCGCGTAAACACTTAGCTTGTAAACACTTAGCCTGTAAAAATTGCCACTGACTAAAAGACAAAAACCGAGACTATTAAAACTATGTATAAAATTCGTACCTACAATGCCATTTCATCCAAAGGCCTGAGCCGCTTTCCTACCGACAGCTACCAGGTGTCCAGTGAAAGTACTGATGCAGATGGTATTTTGTTGCGCAGCCAGAAGCTACACACCGAAGTGCTGCCAGAGTCCGTGGTTGCCATTGCCCGCGCCGGTGCTGGTACGAATAATATTCCTGTCGCTGATTACACCGAGAAGGGCGTTGTTGTATTCAATACCCCAGGAGCCAATGCCAACGCAGTAAAAGAACTGATTGTCGCAGCGCTACTGATGGGATCGCGAGATATTTACGGCGGCATGAACTATGTTCAGGGCCTCACCGAAATGACCGATTCGGGCGAGATGGGCAAGTTGCTGGAAAAAGAGAAAAAGAATTTTGCCGGTGGCGAAATTCAGGGCAAAACTCTGGGTGTAGTGGGTCTTGGAGCCATTGGTTCGATGATTGGCAATCTGGCCCTAGAACTGGGTATGAATGTAGTGGGCTACGATCCGGCTATTTCGGTTGAGGCTGCCTGGCAGCTGTCGAGCAGTGTTGAGCGCATGGAAAATCTCGAAGCGCTGTTGGCTTGCTCAGACTTTATTACCCTGCATGTTCCTGCGATTCCTGCGACCAAGCATTTGATTAACAGCAAGACTCTGTCGGGCATGAGAAGCAACGCTAAGATCCTTAACTTCGCCCGCGAAGAAATTGTTAGCAGTGCCGATATGGTCGCCGCGTTGGATGCTGGCGTGATAGCCGGTTATATCACTGACTTCCCAGCACCTGAGTTGCTCGGCCGCAAAGATGTTTTGCTGATGCCGCATATTGGTGCCAGCACAGAAGAAGCTGAAGAGAACTGTGCAGTAATGGCTGCCAACCAACTTATGGACTTCCTTGAGAACGGTAACATCCTCAATTCGGTTAACTACCCGAAAATTAGAATGTCACGCAACGGTGGAACACGCATCACCTTCACCAATAAAAACGTGCCCAAGGTTCTCGGTAGCGTATTGTCTGTTTTAGCTGACGGCGAGATCAATGTTGTGGATATGGTAAACAAGAGCCGCGATGAGATTGCCTACAATATTATCGATATCGAGGGTGACCTCAATGACAGCCTCAAGGCCCAGATCGAAGCGGTCGAAGGTGTTGTTCACGTACGGGTTATCTAAGCCCGGATTAGTTAGCACGGATTAGTCAGTACTAATCAGCTAAGTATTATTTCTGCCGGGGTGGCGCTCAAGTCACCCCAGTGGAAAATAGTTTCCCCCGCACTGTATTGCGATACTCCTTCGGACTATTGCCAGACCAGTGTTTAAAGCGCGACGAAAACCAACTGGCATCGTTGTAACCGCTATAGCCCGCAATCCCCAAAATCGTCAAATCCGTATTCTTTAACAGATCACAGGCAAAGGTCATTCGCACGTCCGTTAGATAATCCCCAGGCGTCATTGCCAAGGCGGCGACAAAGCGCCGATTAAAGCTCCTTGTACTCATGCCAAATTGCGCCGCTAACTCTGGCACCGCCAGCTGTTTGCTGAGATTATCCTGAATCCACATCTGCGCTTGCACAATGGCCTCATCAGTATGGGTCTTGTGTTGGTCGCCTAGACTGAGTGGCTCGGTCAAATTGCGAATTTCATGGAAAAAATTGCGCTGTGCCTGATGCGCAATCACCCGCCCAAAGATCCGCTCTACCTGATGCATAATCAACTCAGCCATGGCATTGATACTGGCCGCACAATAAACATTGCCCGACTGAGTGGTGAAGTGTTGGCGCGCCAATTTTACCTTTGGGTAACTGCGCTGCAGCTGGTCGAAGTAGTGCCAGTGAGTCGTCGCCGGCTTGTCGTCGAGCAGTCCTGCCTCGGCCAAAAAACATACCCCTGTACCCACCGCAGTAAAGCTACTGTTGAGTTGATGCTGTTCCTGCAGCCAAGGTATATAAGCCTGATTATTGGCCACTGCCGGGCGTGGATTGCGCCACAGCGCCGGGATATGAATAAGATCGCTGGTAAAACGGTCGTCTATAGCGTGGGTTGGTGTTAGCTGAAAACCGGCCGATGTCTGCACCGGCTTACCGTCAATACTCACCCAGCGAACCCTGAGTTTGGTGTGAGGGCCTCTGCTGGCGCGGGCCATGGCCTCGGCAAATTGGAAAATCTCAGCCGCCAGCGTGGTGCTGGAAACGAGCATATTGTCACAGAGTAAAAGCGTCAGATTAAAGGTCATAATGACCGCAATATACCATATAACGGCTATATGGCTAAATAGCAATATTGTTTGGCTGATTAGCAAAAGCATATCTAGGTGGCTCTGCCTACACTTACAGCCTATCTACAGCCTCACTTCAAGGACGTTCTTATGCCCAACTCTCTTCCGCTTATTGTCGGCTTCGGCGGCTACAGCGCTGCTGGACGCAGCTCCTCCCACCAAGCATTTCGCCGTATGATTCTCGAGTCACTGCCAGCTGAAGAACAGCTTAAGACTATCGTCAGCCTTGCCTGTCTAATGGCTCAAGTGACTAAAGAAGGGGAACACTATCGTGATCAGGATGGCGTGCTGTTGAGCCCACTTGATGTAGATAGTCGTTTTCGTCAGCAGGTGCTCGATGGCACATTGATTCGCAAAATTGAGTTATTTGATCCGGCCAATATCCCAGGTCATAAAAAGATTTCCCTGACCGATGCGCCTGAACAGACTGTTCAGTTCACCATGCTCAAGCGTGATCTTCCCAAGGTGCCACCCCAGAGCTGGCAGATTCGCGATCTGGAAGATGGCAGTGTTGAGGTGACAGCAACCGGTTCCAGCCAATATCTTGTCGAGTCCCCCTACGAGCTTATTGCCAAGGCGGCGGGACAATTGCCCAGCGGGTTTAATCCCTCAGATCATTACAACAGCCGCTTCCATCCACGCAGTCTGCAGATGGCTTTAATCGGCGCCAGCGATGCTGTGCATTCAATGGGAATTCCTTGGGATAAAGTTGCTGCCTCAGTCTCTCCAGACGAAGTAGGTGTTTACTCCTCTAGCGTATTAAGTCAGATGACCGAAGAGGGTTTTGGTGGTCTGTTACAAGCCCGTTTACGCGGCAGTCGTACCACCGCCAAGCAGGTTCCTCTGGGTTTAAACTCTATGCCAGCGGACTTTGTTAATGCCTATGTACTGGGTAGTGTCGGTCACACTGAAGCCATTACCGGCGCCTGCGCCAGCTTCCTCTATGTGCTGCAAGCCGCGGTGCGAGATATTCGCAGCGGTCGCCGGCGCGTGGCTATTTTGGGTAATGCCGAAGCCGGTGTCACCCCAGAGATCTCCGAGGGCTTTGCCAATATGAGTGCCCTCGGCAGCGATGAAAATCTGTGCAAATTAGATGGCACAGACACCCCAGATTGGCGTCGAGCCAGCCGTCCCTTTGGCCATAACTGTGGCTTTACTCTGTCGGAAGCGACCCAGTATATTGTGCTGATGGATGATGCCCTGGCTATTGAGCTGGGTGCCGATATTCACGGCGCTGTGCCAGAGGTGTTTATCAATGCTGACGGTGTGAAGAAATCTATTTCAGCCCCTGGAGTGGGCAACTATATTTCCTTCTCCAAAGCGGTCGCAGCAGCGATCAATATTGTCGGAGAAGACAGTGTTAAAAAGCACAGCTTTGTCCACGCTCACGGATCCAGCACCCCGGCTAACCGAACCACCGAATCACATTTGATTGAGCAGGTTGCCACTGCCTTTGATATTTACGATTGGCCGGTAACAGCGGCGAAATCCTATGTTGGCCACTCCCTGTCCACCGCCAGTGGTGATCAGCTTGTATCTGCGCTGGGAACCTTTAAATATCACATGATTCCGGGGATTAAAACGATCACCGAAATAGCGCCGGATGTAGCCCAAGAGCGTCTGCGTTTCCCGCTGCAAGATATAGATGTCAGTGCTGGCAAGATGGATGTCGCCTTTATCAATTCAAAAGGCTTTGGCGGCAACAATGCGACAGCTGTGCTGTTGTCACCGGAAAAGGTTGAGGAGATGTTGGCTGTGCGCTACGCCGATCGATTCAATGCCTATTTGGCTCAGCGGGATATAACCCGTGCTACAGCGGCGCAGTATGCCACTCGTGCCGATGCCGCCCAGCTGGACGTCATCTATCGCTTTGGTGAGCCATTAATTGATGAGGCCGGGGTCACTATTAGTGCCAAAGGTGTGCATATTCCCGGGTTTGCTCAGGATGTTATCTTTGACCTAGAGAACCCTTGGCAAGATATGCAGCAAACTGCTGCAGTCGCAGCAGCACAGACTGATCAACTCTGCGTGCCTGATTGATCCAGCGCTCAGGATCCGCCACAGCGCCGTCGCGATTGGCGCTGTTGGTTTGGGAGCTCAGGTGGAGGCTTGGTGCACCAGTTTTATTCACCAGCAGAGTACCGCCATGTATGGCAATTAATTGAGTTGTCTGGTGATTCTTATCCTCTAACAAAAGCGGTCCCCCAGAGGCACCGCTTCTCGCATCACAGTCATGCAAGAGCAATTTTTCACTGGCAAATTGAATCGAGCTGTACTGCTCGCAGCCGACTGACTCGGTGATTTGATTCTGGCTGCTGTTATAACCTAGCAAAGACAATCTTCCAGAGCCGATAGATTGGCCGATATTTAATTTCAAGGCTGGCTGTTGCAGTGACCTAGATAGCGCCACAAACACAATATCGCTCTCCGATTGAGCAATCTTATTTTCACTGAGCGGGTCGAAGTTATGGGCCGACACCATGGCGAATGGAATAGCACTAAACCGCTTATTTTTCGGGAGATAGCTGCAAGAAGCGTATTTTTTGCCGGATTTAGCGTCAAATAAGATATGCGCGGCGGTCACTATAATCGCCTGGGTTGGATGCACCAAAGGGCTTTTAATATGCGTTGCGGTGCCCCTCAGGCCACCGTCGCAGATAACCGTCCCAACGGCAGATAGAGCGACTCGCTGTTCTTGATTGTACTGCCCCTGAAGCGGCATCAGACGTTGATCTTCAATACCATTGTCCGGGTTTCCATCACCAAATATAGCGCCCTGAGCAACAGTCTGTAGCAACAGGACACTCAGTCCCAGAAGCAGGACCTTGAAGCTAAAAGGCTTCAGCCCATATCTCCCCAAACTGACTGCATAATACTGATCGCTGCCAGCGGCGCAGTTTCGGTTCGCATTACTCTGGGGCCCAAGGTTAGAGCGGCAAAGCCATTGTCCATGGCGCGACTAATCTCATTGTCGCTAAGTCCGCCCTCAGGTCCCACCAGAAGGCAGGCACTTTTTGGCGGTTGATGCTGTGCCAGGGATTTATCGCTGCGATGATGCAGCACCAGCTTAAGCTGTTCTGCATTGCCAGTGTCCTGACTCAGCCATTGATCCAATGTCAGGGCGGGATTAATGCTCGGCACCAGATTGCGCTGACACTGTTCACAGGCGCTGATAGAAACCTGCTGCCAGTGGCGCAATTTTTTCTCTAGTCGTTCACCATTGAGCTTCACTTCTGTGCGCTCGCTAAATAGCGGAGTGATTTCAGAGACGCCGAGCTCAGTGGCTTTTTGCACAATCCAATCCATGCGTTCACCGCGGGATACGGCAATCGCCAGATGTAAATTCAGCGGTGATTCGCGATCGATGTCGCGAAAGTCGCCAATACTGACGTCTACCTGAGACTTTGTTGCGCGGGTTAAAGTCGCGGAGAACTCTCCGCCTAGACCATTAAAAAGGGTGATTTCCTGACCAGCAGACATACGCAATGCCGACGACAGATGTCGTGCGGCGCTGCCCGACAGCGCTAAATTGGCACCACTGCTGAGGGGCTGATCAGTAAATATTCGAGGGATACGCATTGGAACTATTTAGGTGTTTTCCGCAAAGCCAAGGTTGCGACACAGAGTACCAGTAACCTGCCATTGATTCATGGTGTAAAAATGTAGGCCTGGTGCGCCACCGTCAAGCAGCTTCTGGCTCAGTTCGCTGACAATATCAATGCCATAGCTAACCAGATCATCCATATTGTCGCTGCGCTCTTTTAACTGCCAGCGCAACCAGCGGGGAATATCGGCACCGCAGCTATCGGAGAAGCGAATTAGATTGGCGTAATTGGTCAGCGGCATAATCCCAGGAATAATCGGCTGATTGATTCCGCCTTTGGCGCACTCATCGACAAACTTAAGGTAGGCATCGGCACTGTAAAAATATTGCGTAATTGCGCGATCTGCGCCGGCCTTAAATTTTTCACCGAGCCAGAAAACATCTTTGCTGTAACTTTCAGCTTCTGGGTGAATCTCAGGGTAGGCGGCGACATTAATATTAAAGTGATCGCCGGTATGCTGGCGAATAAATTCCACCAACTGATTGGCATGCACCAACTGTGCGGCCCCACCCATGCCCGAGGGCAGGTCGCCGCGCAGAGCGACCAAATGTCTAACCCCAGCAGCCTTGTAGCTGTTCAGTAGCTCCAAGACTTCAGTCTCAGAGTTGCCGCCAAAGGAAATATGCGGCGCCACGTCAAAACCATCAGCCTGAATCGCGGCAACCTGATCTGCAGTAGTCGCGCGGGTTGAGCCGCCAGCGCCATAGGTTACTGAGAAAAACTCCGGATTGAATTTGCCCAACTCCTGTCGGGTTGTCGCCAACTTAGTTTTCCCCTGCTCAGTTTTCGGCGGGAAAAATTCAAAGCTGAGATCTGGTGTATCTGTGTTCATCAAGCTGTTCCTCTATGGCAATCGAAATTGCAGATTAGTACTTGTAGCTATCGCCTTTAAATGGACCGTCGACCGGTACATTAATATAGTCAGCCTGGGCCTGAGTCAGTTTGGTGACTACGCCACCAAAACCGCGCACCATATGACCGGCCACTTCTTCGTCAAGATGTTTGGGCAGTACTTCTACGCGCAGCATCTGTGCTTTAGTGGCCTCGTCCTGAGCGGCAAACTGCTTTTTGTACAGATCGATCTGTGCCAATACCTGGTTGGCAAAAGACCCATCCATAATCCGACTTGGGTGGCCTGTAGCATTACCCAGATTGACCAGACGGCCTTCGGCTAGCAGCAGCAAGTGATCATTGCTGGCGCGGTCACGATAGACCTTGTGCACCTGAGGTTTAATCTCATCCCACTCCCAGGTTTTACGCATAAATGCGGTATCGATTTCGTTGTCGAAGTGACCGATATTACAGACCACACAGCCGCTCTTAAGCGCCGCCAGAATATCTGAACCACAGACATTGAAGTTGCCGGTGCTGGTGACTAACAGATCGGTATTACCCAGCAGATCAGCATTGACGCCCTTAGTGACATCGCCTTCGTTGTACGTTGATACAACCTCAAAACCATCTAGGCAAGCCTGCATGGCACAGATTGGATCCGCTTCAGTGACCTTAACGATCATGCCTTCTTGGCGCAGTGACTGTGCAGAACCCTTGCCTACATCGCCGTAACCTACGACTACCGCTTTTTTGCCTGACAGCAGGTGATCGGTACCGCGCTTGATGGCGTCGTTGAGGCTGTGGCGACAGCCGTATTTGTTATCGCACTTCGACTTAGTCACGGAGTCATTTACATTGATTGCAGGAATCTTTAACTCGCCACTCTTAAGCATTTCATAGAGACGGTGCACACCGGTGGTGGTCTCTTCGGTAACACCGTGAACTGCGTCTAAAACCTCTGGGTATTTCTGGTGCAATAAACCGGTTAAGTCACCGCCATCGTCGAGAATCATATTGGCATTCCAAGGCACGCCGTCTTTCAGAACTTGCTGTTCCAGGCACCATTCATACTCTTCTTCTGTCTCACCCTTCCAAGCAAAGACTGGCGTCCCATTTGCAGCAACTGCGGCAGCGGCATGATCCTGAGTGGAAAAAATATTGCATGATGTCCAGCGCACTTGTGCACCCAATGCTTCAAGCGTTTCGATTAACACGGCGGTTTGAATAGTCATATGAATACAGCCGAGAATTCGTGCTCCGGCCAGAGGTTGCTCGGCGTGATATTTCTCACGCAGCGCCATCAGTGCCGGCATCTCTGACTCGGCGATTGAAATCTCTTTTTTGCCCCAATCGGCGAGGGAGATATCGGCGATTTTATAATCGCTAAATTTGGCTTCGGACATAAATTGTTTCCTGTTGATCAATGCTTGTATGTGGGTGTTAAACGTTAAAGAGCTTTTTATCTAAAGAGCTTTCCAGTTAGAGAGCTTTCTGAAGCGCCGCTACTTTGTCGGTTTTTTCCCAAGTAAAGTTTTCTAACTCACGGCCAAAGTGGCCGTAAGAAGCTGTCTGTTGATAGATCGGTCGGCGCAGGTCGAGCATTTCGATAAGTCCCCGAGGGCGCAGATCAAAGTTGTCGCGCACAAGAGCGACAATCTCTTCATCACGGAGCTTGCCGGTGCCAAAAGTATTAACGCTAATGGACGTAGGCTCCGAGACACCAATGGCGTAAGAGACTTGAATTTCGCAGCGATCAGCTAGGCCGGCAGCGACAATATTTTTTGCTACATAGCGTCCGGCATAGGCGGCAGAACGATCCACCTTGGTGGGATCCTTTCCGGAGAATGCGCCACCACCGTGGTGGGCCATGCCGCCGTAAGTGTCGACAATAATTTTGCGTCCGGTAAGTCCACAGTCGCCCATAGGCCCGCCAATAATAAACTGGCCGGTAGGGTTAATATGATATTGAGTACCCGCATGCAGCCATTCTTCTGGCAGCACATGCTTGATGATTTCTTCGCGCACCGCGTCCTGAAGATCCGGCAGAGCTATATTCGGCGCGTGCTGTGTAGACAGAACTACTGCATCAATCGCCACCGGCTTGCCGTTCTCATATCTCAGAGTGACCTGGCTTTTTGCATCAGGACGCAACCAGGGCAATACGCCATTCTTGCGCAGCTGGGCTTGGCGCTCCACCAGACGGTGAGCGTAGTAAATCGGTGCGGGCATCAACACAGAGGTTTCATTACTCGCATAACCAAACATCAGGCCCTGGTCGCCGGCGCCAATATCTTTATCCTGGGCTTCATCGACGCCCTGGGCTATATCGCTGGACTGCTTGCCGATGGCATTGAGCACGGCACAGGAGTTGCCATCAAAGCCAACCTCGGAACTGTCATAACCTATACCAGTAATCACATCGCGAACAATCTGCTCCAGATCCACATAGGTATCAGTGCGCACTTCACCCGCAATAATTGTCATGCCGGTTTTGACCAGAGTCTCGACGGCGACACGAGAGTGGGGGTCATCTTTTAAAATGGCATCCAAAACCGCGTCAGAAATCTGATCGGCCATTTTATCTGGGTGGCCCTCAGAGACTGATTCTGAGGTGAAAATAGAATAATTAGACATAAACTTTTCCGTTGTAATCTGTCTTAAAATTAAGGATTGTCGGACAGGGGTTTAACAAACTGCCGCAGTTGAATTCGAAAGCCATTGCGCTGCGCCAGATAGAGGCTATTGCCCTCTACTAAGCCGGCACTCAGTGCCCAGCGAGTCAGCTCCTGAGGTTCGAGGCCGAGCCACAGATCGCCACAGGCTTTTTGTACCCAATCCTGATCGTGGGCACAGAGGTCAGTGATTAAAAGCACGCCGCCACTGTTTAGCAGCTGCGCACAGGCACTGACAATATCTCCCGGTGTTGGGTTGTGGTGCAGCACCATATTCAGAGATATACAGTCACTGTGCAGCCCTTCACTGATTGCTAGATTGGTATCGCCAAGCTTAAAGTCGATATTTTGCAGGCCCTGACTGGTGGCTCTGGTACGGCACTGCTCAAGCATCTCTGCCGAGTTATCCAGCGCCGTAACCTGCTTAAAGGTGGCCGATAATTTGCCCAGAAATTGGCCGTAGCCGGGACCGATTTCCAAGGCTGATTCCCGAGCGGCAATACTGTTATCGAGAAAGCTTTCAACGCTCTCACCATAGTCTGACCAGCTGGCTATCAAATCCTGATTTTCTTCAAAACGTGCTGCATTCTGATTAAAGAACGCGACCGAAGCAGCAGAGCGCTCGGTGTTAATCGATTCCAGTCGGGTGCGCAGGGCGGGATCTAATGCAGCATCGTCGATCGTTTGAAACAGCACATGTTGCAGTGCCTGCAGATCTGTATCCGGATGGCTCTCGTTGCGGCGATAAAAAATTGTCGTGCCCTCGCGACGAGTTGCCACCAGTCCGGCATTGGCGAGAATCTTAAGATGATGGCTCATTGCCGACTGGCGGATATCAAACACTTGGCAGAGTTCTAGCACGCCATAGGCATTTTGTTGCAGTACCTTCAAAACCTGCATGCGCAACGGATCGCCCGCCGCTTTGCAGAGCGCGGTAATAGCGCCGGTATCGGTAGTTGATCTGGGCTGGCTGTCAAAGTGACTGAGGTTATCCATGGACGCGACTTTAACATAGTGATTTTTATATATCAAAATATTTTTATATAAGGTGAGGGTGAGCAAATTAGTTATTTCCCTGCGAAAAATAAGCTCGCAATAAACAGTAGCCATAGTGAATATCGGTTTACTGGTAACCTCTGGTAGGAGACAATGCGCGCCTAAATTTTGACTACCAGGAGTGATGATTTATGGCCTCACGTAGAGAGCTTGCAAATGCCGTTCGCGCCCTCAGTATGGATGCTGTTCAACAGGCCAATAGTGGCCATCCAGGTGCCCCAATGGGCATGGCAGATATTGCTGAAGTTCTCTGGAATGACTATCTGAGCCATAACCCAGCCGATCCAACTTGGGTCAACCGAGACCGCTTTGTGCTTTCCAATGGCCATGGCTCGATGCTGCTCTACTCATTGCTGCACCTTTCCGGCTACGATTTGCCGATTGAAGAGATCAAAAATTTCCGCCAGCTGCACTCCAAGACTCCGGGTCACCCGGAATACGGTTATGCTCCCGGTGTTGAAACCACCACTGGTCCTCTTGGCCAAGGCATCAGTAATGCCGCAGGTATGGCCCTGGCAGAGAAAGTTCTCGCCGCGCAGTTTAACCGTCCAGGCCACGATATTGTCGACCACCAAACCTACACTTTTCTTGGTGATGGCTGTTTGATGGAAGGTATCTCCCACGAAGTTTGTTCACTGGCCGGCACCTTAAAGCTCGGCAAGCTAACCGCGTTTTATGATGACAACGGCATCTCTATCGACGGTGAAGTTGAAGGTTGGTTTAGCGATGACACACCAGCACGATTTGAATCATACGGCTGGCACGTTATTCCCAATGTTGACGGTCACGATAGCGATGCGATTAAAGCGGCTATTGAAGAAGCCCATGCTGAGACTGGCAAACCAACATTGATTTGCTGCAAAACCATTATTGGTTTTGGTTCGCCCAACAAGCAGGGCAAAGAAGATTGTCACGGCGCTGCACTGGGTGTGGACGAAGTGGCGCTGACTCGCGAAGCTCTGGGTTGGACTCATGGTCCTTTCGAGATTCCCGACGAGCACTATGCTGGTTGGAACGGCGTTGCTAAAGGTACCGCTGCACAGACTACTTGGGCCAGTCAGCTTGAAGAATATCGCGCTGAGTTCCCAGAACTAGCTGCAGAGTTTGAGCGTCGTACGCGCGGTGATCTGCCAGAAGACTTCAATGCTCAGGCTGATGCCTATATTCAACAGTGCCAGGACAAGATGGAAAAGGTTGCCTCGCGCAAAGCCTCACAGAACTGTCTCAATACCTACGGCCCAATGTTGCCAGAACTGCTTGGCGGGTCTGCGGATCTGGCCGGTTCTAACTTGACTATCTGGTCTGGTTCAAAGGACATCAGCGGCGACAATGCTGATGGCAACTATATCTATTACGGCGTGCGTGAATTTGGTATGAGCGCAATGATGAACGGTATTGCCCTTCACGGCGGTTTTGTTAATTACGGTGCCACCTTCCTGATGTTTATGGAATATGCCCGCAACGCGGTGCGCATGTCAGCTCTGATGGGACTACAGAGTATTTTTGTCTATACCCACGACTCAATCGGTCTTGGTGAAGATGGCCCTACTCACCAGCCAGTTGAGCAACTCAGCGCCCTTCGTTCCACACCTAACCTTCACACCTGGCGTCCCTGTGACACCGTGGAATCTGCGGTGTGCTGGAAAAGTGCCATAGTTCGCGGCGACGGACCCAGCGCCCTGGTGTTTAGTCGCCAAGGTCTGGCTCCTATGCCTCGCAGCACACAGCAGGTTGCTGATATTGCGCGCGGCGGCTATATCCTTCGTGATTGCGACGCGCCTCAGGCGATTGTGATTGCTACAGGATCAGAAGTTGAGCTGGCCATGGTTGCCGCTGAACAGCTAGCCGAGCAGGGCACTCAGGTGCGTGTTGTCTCTATGCCCTGTGCTGAAATCTTCTCCGCTCAGGACGCCGATTATCGTGAAGCAGTGCTGCCCGCAGCGGTTAGAGCGCGTGTTGCAGTGGAAGCCTTGCATGCAGATTACTGGTACAAGTTTGTCGGCCTTGACGGTCGCGTTGTCGGCATGACCAGTTTCGGTGAGTCTGCCCCCGGCGGCGAACTGATGAAAGAGTTTGGTTTCACCGTCGAAAATGTGGTGAACAATATTGTAGAGGCTATTGGCTAGTGTTACGCATAGCCATTAATGGCTATGGCCGTATCGGCCGTTCGGTATTGCGCGCGCTCTATGAATCAGAGTCGCGCAATAGCGTACAAGTTGTCGCGATAAACGAACTCGCAGATAGCAAAACCATTGCCCACCTGACGCGCTATGACTCCACTCACGGTCGCTTCCCAGGTACTGTCACTGCCACTGAAAATCTATTGACGGTGAATGGTAACGATATCGTTATTATCCACCAGCCCAGTATAGACCAGCTGCCCTGGGCTGAGCTCAATGTCGATGTGGTGCTCGAATGTAGCGGTACTTTTTCCGATCGTGAAACCGCCGAGCAACACATTGCCAGTGGCGCCAAGCGCGTGTTGTTTTCTCAACCAGCGGAATCAACGGTCGATGCCACCATTGTCTACGGCATAAACCAGCACCTTCTTAGCGGCAAAGAAACCATTATCTCCAGTGCCTCCTGCTCCACTAACTGTGTGGTGCCAGTGATTAAAGTGCTGCATGATCAGTTTGGTGTCGAGGGGGGTGTGATAACAACCATTCACTCGGCAATGAACGACCAGCCGGTAATCGACGCCTATCACAACACCGATTTACGCAAAACCCGCGCTGCTATGCAGTCGATTATTCCAGTCGACACCGGGTTAGCCCTGGGCATAGATCGCTTGTTACCAGAACTTACTGGACGCTTTCAGGCGCAAGCTATGCGCGTGCCCACGGTCAATGTTTCGGCGATTGACCTCTCTGTGATGCTCAACAGCAAAGTAGATACAGATAAAATTAATCGCGCCCTTGAACAGGCTTCCCTTGGTGCGCTCCATGGCGTACTCGGTTACACCGAAGAGCCTTTGGCCTCCTGTGATTTTAATCACGACCCGCGCAGCGGCATTGTAGATGCCAGCCAGACTCGCGTGAGTCAGGAGAAACTCGTCAAAGTGTTGATTTGGTTCGATAACGAATGGGGCTATGCCAACAGAATGATTGATACTCTGCTGCACTGGTGTTCAGCGGAGATAAACACCTGAGACCCTGAATATAATTTAATACCTAAGGACTGATATGACCGTCAAGTTAATGACCGAACTGGATCTAGCCAGCAAACGAGTACTGATTCGCGAAGACCTCAATGTACCTATCAAAGAGGGTCAGGTTACCAGCGATGCGCGCATCCAAGCCGCACTACCCACCATTCAACAAGCGATCCAAGCCGGCGCCAAAGTGATTCTGATGTCACACTTAGGTCGTCCTACTGAAGGTGAATATAACCCCGATTTTAGTATGGAGCCCGTGGCCAAGCACCTTAGCGGTTTGCTCGGCCAGCCGGTTAGGCTTGAACAGAGCTGGACTAACGGCATTGAGATGAATGATGGCGAGATCGTTATTCTTGAAAATGTGCGCTTTAATCCCGGCGAGAAAAAGAACGACGATACTCTGGCCAAAGCCTACGCCAAGCTCTGCGATATATTTGTTATGGACGCCTTTGGTACAGCTCACCGCGCTCAGGCCTCAACCCACGGTGTATCCAAATATGCGCCAGTCGCCTGCGCTGGACCATTGCTAGAAAATGAATTGAATGCGCTGGAAAAAGCTCTGGCAGCCCCGACACCACCGGTTGCTGCAATTGTTGGCGGCTCGAAGGTATCGACCAAATTGATGGTCCTCGAGACCCTTTCAGATAGAGTAGATCAGCTAATTGTTGGCGGCGGTATAGCCAATACATTTTTGGCTGCAGCTGGCAAGCCGGTCGGTAAATCTCTCTTTGAGCTAGACCTTATTCCCGCTGCTCAGGCGCTGATGAAAAAAGTCAATATTCCCCTGCCCACCGATGTGGTGGTTGGCAAAGCCTTCTCTGAAACCACCGAAGCGACAATTAAGTCGGTAGATGATGTTGAAGAAGACGATATGATTTTCGATATAGGCCCAGATTCCTCGGCTAAGCTTGCAGAGCTACTGCAGTTAATGGGAACCATTATTTGGAACGGCCCAGTGGGTGTATTTGAGTTTGACCAATTTGGCGAGGGTACTAAAACTCTGTCGTTAGCCATTGCTAAAAGCTCAGCATTTTCGATTGCTGGGGGTGGAGATACACTAGCTGCAGTGGATAAATATGATATTGCCGATCAAGTCTCCTATATTTCAACTGGGGGTGGCGCATTTCTAGAATATGTCGAGGGCAAAGAACTACCGGCGGTAACTATTCTTCAGCAGCGCGCCAAAGACTAAAGCGTATACTTCAGCGCATCGAAAAAAGCAGTAGCCACGAGAGCAATAGTGAAAATATTAGACAGGATAATAAATAGATAAATAAAAAGAGCTTTTAAAAGAAAGCTATTAAAGAGATCAAAAACAGCGCGATAAAGAATTTATAAAGTATTTATAGAGGAACAGAACTATGGCACTAATCTCGTTAAGACAGATGTTAGACCACGCGGCCGAGCAGGGCTATGGCGTGCCCGCATTTAATGTAAACAACCTTGAACAGATGCGCGCGATTATGCTCGCCGCTGATCAAACTAACAGCCCAGTGATTGTTCAGGCCTCTGCTGGCGCACGCAAATATGCTGGCGCACCGTTCCTGCGGCATTTGATTCTCGCCGCCATCGAAGAGTGGCCGCACATCCCAGTTTGTATGCACCAAGATCACGGCACCAGCCCGGCGATCTGTCAGCGCTCAATTCAGCAAGGCTTTAGTTCGGTAATGATGGACGGCTCCCTAGAAGACGATGGCAAGACGCCTTCCAGCTATGAATACAACGTTGACGTTACTCGACGTACCGTCGATATGGCTCATGCCTGCGGCGTTTCGGTAGAGGGCGAGCTGGGTTGCCTCGGTTCGCTGGAAACCGGTGAGGCGGGTGAGGAAGACGGCTCAGGGGCCGAGGGTAAGCTGACTCTCGAGCAGATGCTCACCGATCCAGAAGAAGCCGCCGACTTTGTTTCAAAAACCGGCGTCGATGCTCTAGCCATTGCCTGTGGTACCTCACATGGTGCCTACAAATTTAGCCGTCCGCCCACAGGTGATATTCTCGCTATAGACCGAATCAAGGAAATCAATCGCCGTATCCCCGGAACTCATCTGGTGATGCACGGTTCATCCTCGGTACCTCAAGAATGGCTGCAAGTTATCAATCAGTACGGCGGAGAAATTCCTGAAACCTATGGTGTTCCCGTTGAACAGATCTGTGAAGGCATTAAACACGGTGTGCGCAAAATTAATATAGATACCGATCTGCGCCTTGCCTCCACCGGAGCTGTGCGTCGCTTCTTGGCAGAAAATCCATCGGCGTTTGATCCCCGCGCCTTCCTGAAAGAAACCACTACCGCAATGAAAGATATTGCCGTGGCACGCTATGAAGCCTTTGGTACTGCCGGCAATGCCTCTAAGATCAAGGTGTTGAGCTTGGATGCTATGACTGAGCGTTATCAGAGCGGCGAGTTAAACGCCCAAATTAATGGGTAGGTATTAGAGCAACTTGGTAAATCAAAAAGAGCGCTTCGGCGCTCTTTTTTGTCTCTCGACAAAACAGCTGGGCGTTTGCCACGACTAGGTTATCAGGCTTTAGTTGGTTGTTATCTTGGGGATAGTTATTCAGGTTCATCTATCGGTATAATCCCTTCCAAAGCTGCATTGCAGCCTATCTGTTTTTATCCAAGTGTCTTCTTTTATCCATAGGGTTTGTTATGTCAGAATTTGCCAATGTAAGCGTCAATCTAGAAGCCAATGTTTATTTCGACGGTCAGGTGACCAGCCGGGCCATAGTGCTTGCCGACGGTACTCAGAAAACCCTCGGAGTGATGTTACCCGGTGAATATGAATTTGGTACCGAGGTCCGCGAGTTGATGGAAATTACCTCGGGTCAGTTGGATGTTCTGTTGCCGGGCGCGACAGAATGGCAGGCTTATACTGGCGGCAGCGCATTTGATGTCCCCGCCGCAGCGACGTTTTCGGTTCGAGTGCAGCAGATTACTAACTATGTCTGTTCATACTTTGCCTAGGGTTAAAACCTTATTACTGTGCGGCTTATTACTGAGTAGCCTATTACTGTGACAAAAGATTCTCGCACCAACCAGCAACCGAATAATCCACTGCACGGGCTTACGCTCGAGGCAGTGGTGACTCAGCTAGTTGATAGCTATGGTTTTCCGTATCTGGCGGAGAGAGTCAAAATCAACTGTTTCAAAAGTGACCCTTCGATAAAATCTAGCCTCAAGTTTTTGCGCAGAACCCTCTGGGCCCGCGAGCAGGTTGAGAAGCTCTATGTCGCCAAATTTGCCAAGGTCCAATCCAAGCAGCTTAAGGCTAAACCTGAATCTAAAACTAAAACTAAGACTGAGCCCAAGCCGCCCAGTGCGCCTAACCCTTGGGCCTCTGGCGCATACAAAAAATCCTAGATCCTTTCCTCCGCAAGTAATCGGCTAACCAGTCTCAGTTATATAACACCGTTTCTTCAATCCCTAACTGATTGGTTTGTGTCAGTGTGCGGAAAGAATAAGGAGAACGCTTTTAATAGGACTGTCTCAGTATTCCGCAATTTATTTGCCCCAAGATAAAATTTTTTAACCGGGGAAAACGAAACCTGGTCAAGGTTTTTTCAAAATTACTCAATTTAAAAAACGCTACATCATATTTCTATTATAGTTAAGCCACTCTAATTACGACTAACGGGAATACCGAGGACTATCCCAAACAAGGAGCACAAAAAAATGGATTTAATAAATTCCCAAAATATCAATAATCGGATCAAAAAAAGAACTGTTGCAATCGCCGTTATAATGCACCTTTATCTAGCAATTTTTACATTTGGTTTGTCCTTACTTCTGTTGGCTATAGCGGGTTTTGTCACGTCAATGCTCTTAGAAAAAGATATCAATGAAGCAAAATCCACCGCCAATAGTTTCAATAAAAATTTCCCATTTCGCCATTTTGGTCATGTATTTGGTAGCTTTCAACATATCTTTAATCACGCCTATAGCATCGAAAAAGATATAAGCAGTGCCATCGAAGGCGCAATAAAAACTAAAACCCCTATAACCTCCGTGAACACCCTATCGGTTATTGACACAGATCCTGATCTAAAGAATTGTGAGCAGAGACGTTTTATCAAGGCGGAGTCTGCCCCAACCTCCAGAGGCACGGGAATAACGCTGATTCTCAATCAATCCAGCTATGGCTCGATGCGCAGTATCCAGTGGCGTGTCCTAGCTGGCGGCTACCTGGATAGAAATGCCAAATTCAATCTGATTGCCTACTCGCTATTTACTATTTTATTTTGGATTCGTCCCTACTTTAAGCGCGAAACTGATCTTATCAGTCGCGTTAGGACAATTTATTCTAGTGCCTACAATGATATGGATGTAGCGACTCAGGTGCGCTGCCTCCATGAGGTAGTGTTTGATGAAATGATCACGGAGCTAGATAAAAATGGCATAGATACTAGCGAATTAAAAGTTCAAAAAATGCAGGTAATGAATATTAATATCTCAGGTGGAAAAGTAAATATGGGTAATGTAGTCCAGGGAGCCATGAACAAAATTAGTGGTGTCGCTAAGGGAGCAAAGGTATGAGTAATTCGGATCTAAAAGTTACCGTCTCTGGCGGGCATGCCAATATTGGTAACATTAATCAGGGCGATCATGGGCATCTAGAAACAACTCAGTCGACGATTTTTCAGGCTGCAGATTTAGACACGTTTGAGCAATCGATTAGCAATATTGCAGCCCATAACAATATTGATTTCGCCGAGTACCAAGCGTTGCAATCTCAGGTTGCAGAACTCATTAAGCACCCAGAGAAACCAGGGTTTTTCGGCGCTGTTGAAACGCTTTGTGAGAAATATAAATGGGCATTGAAACCCCTGTCAGTTTTATTTGCTATGTTTATTAAAAATAACTAATCCGGAGACCCCATATGCCGCAGCGTGCGGAGACAGATGATGAGATTGAAGCTTGTTTTGACGTAATGGCCGAACTGAGGCCGAATTTAGATCAAGACGCGTTTTTGTCTAAGGTGCGGTGTATGGAGTCTGAAGGTTTTCATCTAATTTATATCGCTGCAGGGAATAAAGTTGTCGCTGCAGCGGGCTATCGTATTTATAGCAATCTCTGGATGGGCAAACACCTCTATGTTGATGATCTAGTGACTGCCGATGCAAATAGATCTTCAGGCTATGGTCAGCGCATGATTGAGTGGTTGCGCGATGAAGCAAAGGCCAAGGGATGTAAGCTTTTCCACCTGGATTCAGGCACCCATCGCGGCAGAGCGCATAAGTTTTACTTTGAGCAAGGTTTTACCATCGGCAGTTATCACTTTAGCGAGGAGCTGTAATAGTGCCCGCAGCCTATGTATTGGTCATGGTGAATATTATTTCAATTTTCGTCTGTTATACGATCGCAAAAGACCGTGGCGGTAATAGGCGTTTTTGGGGATGGATGGGAGTATTGTTTGGCCCACTTGCTATCCCTTTTGTGTGTTTTTGCAAAGTAAAAACTGAAACTGAAAGCTGGAAGTGAAATATGAAATGTTCCGTCTATATAGCAACCAGTGCCGATGGTTATATTGCAAAGCCGGACGGCGCAATTGACTGGCTTCATACTACGGGTAATTTAGAGGCTGATCTGGGCTCTGAAGATATGGGATGGCACTCTTTTATTGAGTCGGTAGATTGCATGATCATGGGGCGCAAGTCTATGGACTCAATAGGGAGTATGAATCTAACGCCTGAGCAATGGCCTTACGGTGATATGAACATTATCGTTTTGAGCCGCACAGTGAAGATACCGCCAACAAGCTTCCACAGTGAAACTGAAATGTACTCTGGCGATATTGCAGAATTAGTTAAGGATTTAGACGCTAGGGGCTATAAACACGCCTATATTGATGGCGGCGAAACTATTACATCATTTATTGAGCTTGGGCTGATCAATGAGATGACCATTACACAGGTCCCTGTGCTTTTAGGCGACGGGGTTACGCTTTTTGGTAACCTTAATCGTCATGTGAGTTTAGAAAAGCCTGAAGTCTTAGCGTTCCCAAACGATTTTATTCAGGTGAAATACACTGTTAGTCCGCTGTAGCAATAGTAGGGGCTTACAGAGGAAACTGACACTTAAACACCTAGCTCACAGTGGTTAGATGGTTGCCGCCAATCATGTTAAATAAGCCCCAAAAACAAAAAAGCCTATGCATGTCTCTCCGCGCAGTGAGCTAGGGAGTTAGATCACCTCCAATCGCTCCTCTGAAAATGGTTGTGCAGCGCTGGTGAGATCAGCCAAATGCTGAGCATAACCATTGGCATTGATAACATCCCCCATCATTAACAGCGCTGGGGATGGCAGAGGATGCGCGGCCAGTTTCTCCGCTATATCGCTTACAGTTCCCACCAATACCTGCTGAGTTTCAGCAGTGCCCTGTGCCACTACGGCAAAGGGTTTGTCCTCTGGGCAGCCTCGGGCGATTAGCTCTGAGGTAATTTCCTTTAGATTAGATAGGCCCATATAGAACACCACGGTACTGTCTTTTTGCAGCGCCAGATCCCAGTTGATATACATTTTGCCATGCTGTCGGTGACCGGTAATAAAGGTCACGGCATGGGCGTGGTCGCGATGGGTCAAGGGAATCCGTGTGGTGGCAGCACAGCCAATGGCGGCGGTGATACCTGGGACTATGGTGCAGGCAATGCCCTGCTCGGCCAGGTGGTCCACTTCTTCGCCGCCGCGGCCAAAGATAAAGGGGTCGCCGCCTTTGAGTCGGACAACTTTTTTACCGCAGCCGGCTAGAGCCGCTAATAGTGCGCAGATTTGGTCCTGTGGCAGGCTGTGCTGATCTTTCTTTTTGCCCACATAGATAAGGTCGCAGTGTTTGCGGGCGTAATCTAGTAACAATGGATTGGCCAGCCGATCGTAGACAATAGCATCGGCTTCCTGAAGCAGTCTCATGGCTTTGACCGTGATGAGTTCTGGATCGCCGGGCCCGGCACCAACAAGGAATACTTCACCGATGCTGTGGGCTTTAGGGCTCTCTTGTTTAGGGCTTTCTGGCGAGGCAAATAAATTAACAATATTGGTCATGGGGGTTATCCGATTTGTTTGGCTAAAAACTGACTGGAGGTTTGAACCTGCTTGATTAGACTGCTCAGTTCAGGAATGCAGGAACCGCAGTTGGTGCCGCATTGAAGTTGTTTGCCGAGCTGCTCAGTTGAGTCGGCACCGGTTTCAATGGCGGAGATAATATGTGCTTCGCTGACTTTAAAGCAGGAGCAGATAAGCTTGCCGCCACTATCCGCTAGCGACAGATCCGGTCCCGATAGCAGTCGCCAATAATTCTCTGGGGCGCGGTTATTTAGTAGATCTTGCATCCAGGCTTTGTTCGGCAGTGAGGGTTTTTGACGATGGCTAAAAAGTGCTATTTCCATCTGTTGATCGCTGTATCCGATAAGCCGCTGGTCAAAATTGGCAGCATCCGAGAACTGCGCATAGGCTGTGGCACCGGTTACTTTGCTCGCATAGTGCTGCCAGTTAAATTCGGCGCTGACCGCCACTTGATAGATAAAGCCCAGCTGTCGAGGCAGTGCTGCGGAGGTCCAGTTAATAAATTCTGAGCAATCCAGCGCAGTGCGACTTACCAGTGTTGCCCAACAGGGGCTTTCAATTTTCTTTAGTGCGGCGCGACTGAACTTAGATTCTGGTTGGCCAGAGACAGGGTCGATGATCGCTTCAAAGAGTGTCGCGACTCGTGCGCTGTGCGCGTTCTGATTGCTCCAGTGAATGGGGACAAATAGTTGCTCAGGTTTTACCCCCAGATCTATCAGGCTGATCACCTGAATTGCGCCTTGGGGGGTTGAAACTTCTGCCAAATCGCCGTTTTGCAAATCTGCCGCAGCAGCAGTGTCTGGGTGCATGGCGACAAAGGGCTGGTCCGTATGGTCGAGCAAGGATGCGGCGCGTCCGGTGCGGGTCATGGTGTGCCACTGGTCGCGAATACGTCCACTGTTGAGGGCTAATGGGTATCGCCTCTGGGACTTGCGTTTCGCAGGCAAACGCGGAGTGATGGCAATAAATCGCGCACGACCGCTTGGCGTGACAAATTGCCCGTCTTCAAATAGCCGCGTCGTGCCCTGGGGACGATTGGTAGTCACGGGCCATTGAATAGGCTGTAGAGAGTCATAGTGGGTTTCGGATAGCTGGCTGAGGGCGCCAATATTAAACAGGCGTTGCCCTTGATTTTGGTAGTCACTGAGTTGCGCATGTTCGACAAACACATCCCGCGGTGACTGATAGTTAAAGCCGTCGCTAAAGCCCATGGCCTTGGCCACCTGCGCCAGTATCCACCAGTCGGCCCGAGCTTCTCCCGCGGCGCTAACCAGTGCTCGCTGGCGCGAGATACGCCGCTCGGAGTTAGTGACAGTGCCAGATTTCTCACCCCAGCCAGCGGCGGGCAGAAGGATATTGGCCGTGGCGGTGGTGTCGGTTTCGGCAATACAGTCTGAGACAATCACTGTTTCACAGTGCTCTAGTGCCGCTTTGACTCGGTCTGCATTGGGCATACTCACTACCGGATTGGTGCCCATAATCCAGATCGCTTTAATACTGCCATCTGCCACGGCATCAAACAGATCAACCGCTTTTAATCCGGCTTTCTTGCTGACCTTATCGCTATTCCAAAATGCCGATACAGTGGCGACATTCTCGGGGGTGTAATCCATGTGGGCAGCGAGCATATTAGCTAGGCCGCCCACCTCGCGCCCCCCCATGGCATTGGGCTGACCGGTAATCGAAAAGGGCCCAGCACCGAGCTTGCCAATGCGCCCTGTGGCAAGGTGACAGTTGATAATGGCATTGCATTTATCCGTGCCAGTTGCGGACTGATTAATACCCATTGAATAGAATGTAATGCTCTTTTCGGTCTCGACAAACCACTGATAAAAAGTAGCCAACTCTTCCCTGCTGATCCCAGTCTGCTGTTCGAGCTCAGCCTGACTGATGGCGCTTGCTGTCTCTAGTGCAGCCGCAAAGCCCTCGGTGTGCTGCTCGATATAGTGTCTGTCGAGCTGGTCGGCTCTGTCTAAAAAGGCGAGTAAACCATTAAAGATAAAGGCATCGGCCCCAGGGGCTACTGCCAGATGCAGATCAGCCAGATCACAGCTTGCAGTGCGCCGTGGATCTATCACCACCACGCGCATGGCAGGATTTTTTTGCTTGGCCGCGGCTATTCGCCGATAAAGCACCGGATGGGTCCAGGCGGCATTGGAGCCGGTTAGCACTAGCAGTTCGCAGTGCTCGAGGTCTTCATAGTTACAGGGCACGGCATCGGCACCAAAGGCGCGCTTATAGCCGGCCACTGCCGAGGACATGCACAGGCGTGAGTTGGTATCCACGTGGCCAGTGCCGATGAAGCCTTTAGCCAGTTTGTTGGCCACATAGTAGTCTTCTGTGAGCAGCTGCCCTGAGAGATAAAAGGCGATGGCCTCGGGACCATATTTCTCGCGGACCTGATTGAGCCTGCAGGCCACCTCCTCAATGGCCCTATCCCAACTTACCGGATGACCCTCAATACTGGGCTGCAGCAGCCGACCATGGTTACCCATGGTCTGATCCAATGTTGCGCCTTTGACGCAGAGCTTACCCAGATTGGCTGGATGCTCGGTATCACCTGAGACGGCAATTAGCTGATCATTTTTGATTTCAGCACTCACACCACAGCCTACACCGCAGTAGGGGCAGGTGGTTTTAACGGTGCATGAGTCTCTGGTTTCAGTGGCGTGGTTCATAGATTACAGGCACAACATAACGTGGTCGCCGAACAGACTAACCGGGAATACTGGCACCGAGATCTCGGCCTCTTCCAAGCATTCCCCGGTGAGCAGATCAAAGTGCTGCTTATACATAGGTGAGGCCACCACCAGTCGTCCGTCGAGATCCCCCACCATTCCCCGGGACAAGATATTGGCTTTACCAATGGGGTCCCAGTTGCCCAGCGCATAGAGTTGCGGGCTTTCATTGGGTAGATAAAACAGGGCAATTTGCTGCCCATCCAATTCCGCACAGATACCGGAGTTGGGAATCAAATCTCCTTGCATACAGAGATTGATAGGCTGTGATTCTGCTACTAGTACGTCAGTGCTCACTATGGTTTCTCCTAAGCGGATTCGGCTAAAAGTTGTTTGCGTTCGGCATCGGTGGCCGGTCGCGGCTGGCCCCGCTCTTCGACAAAGATAATCTCCCGATCTTCGGCTTTGGAGTTGACAAACTGGCGGAAGCGTTTGAGTTTCTCCGGGTCTTCAACGGTGGTTTTCCACTCGCACTGATAGCTGCCGACAATGCTTTCCATCTGCTCTTCCAGTTCGCCGGCGATTCCCAGTGAGTCTTCGATTACCACTTGCTTGAGATAGTCGAGCCCGCCTTCAAGGGTGCCCATCCATACCGAGGTGCGCTGAAGGCGGTCGGCAGTGCGCACATAAAACATCAGGAAGCGGTCGATATATTTGATCAGGGTTTCGTCGTCGAGATCCGTGGCAAAAAGATCTGCGTGTCGCGGTTTCATACCGCCATTGCCACCGACAAATAGGTTCCAGCCATTTTCCGTGGCGATCACACCAAAGTCTTTCGACTGGGCCTCGGCACATTCACGGGTGCAGCCGGAGACTGCAGATTTGAGTTTGTGTGGGGAGCGCAGGCCTTTATAACGGTTCTCTATATACAGGGCCATGGCGACACTGTCTTGCACACCGTAACGACACCAGGTGCTACCAACACATGACTTTACTGTGCGCAGGGCTTTGCCGTAGGCATGACCGGTTTCAAAGCCAGCGGCGATAAGCTCTTCCCAGATGCCAGGCAGATGCTGCACTCGGGCACCAAACAGGTCGATGCGCTGTCCGCCGGTAATCTTGGTGTAAAGGTTATATTTCTTGGCGACCTGACCGATGGTAATCAATTTATCTGGGGTGATTTCACCGCCGGCTATACGCGGCACCACTGAGTAGGTGCCGTTTTTTTGCATATTGGCGAGAAAGGTATCGTTAGTGTCCTGCAGGCCCACATGCTTTTCTTCCAGCACATAGTCATTCCACAGGGACGCGAGAATGGAACCGGCGGTGGGTTTACAGATATCACAGCCGCGTCCGCTGCCGTGTTTACTAATTAGCTCTTCAAAGCTTTTGATCGACTCCACCTTAACTATATGAAACATTTCTTGGCGGGTCAGGTTGAAGTGCTCGCACATGGCTTTATTGACTTCGAGACCGCGGGAGGCGAGTTCATCATCGACAACGCTCTTCAGCAGTGCCGCGCAGCCACCACAGCCGCTGCTAGCGGCGGTCTCGCTTTTGACTTCAGCGAGGGAGCAGAAACCGGCGTCCATTGCGTTAACTATGTCGCCTTTACTGACATTGTGGCAGGAGCAGATGGTGGCGGTGGCCGGCAGTGCGGCGGCTCCCAGTGCTGGTGCGGCGCCCGCATTGTAAGGCAGGATTAGCGTTTGGGGGTCGGCGGGTAAGGCTATACCATTGAGGAAGTACTGGAGCAAGGTATCGTAGTCGGAACAGTCGCCGACCAATACCGCGCCCAATAGCTTTTTGCCATCGGCGCTGACAATCAGGCGCTTATAGACATCAATGCGCTCGTCGCTAAAGGTGTAGGCCACGGACCCAGCTTCTTTGCCATGGGCGTCGCCAATGGAGCCAACATCGACCCCAAGCAGTTTCAACTTTGTGCTCATATCCGCGCCCTGAAAGGGCACCACTTCATTGGTTAGCTGACTCACCGCGGCCTCGGCCATGCGGTAACCCGGTGCCACTAGGCCATAGATTCGGCCGCCAAATAGGGCGCACTCACCAATAGCAAAAATATCCGAATCGCTGGTTTTGCAGTGGTAGTCAATCTCAATACCACCGCGCTCGCCGACAGTTAAACCGCAGTCTTTGGCCAGCTGATCATAGGGACGAATACCGGCAGAGAAGACAATCATATCGGTGGCCAGGGAACTGCCATCGGCAAACTGCATTCGCAGACGGGCCTCGCCCTCAGCATCGGGTTCAATCACCTTAGTGGCTTTGCTTGTGTGGACTGTGACCCCTAGGGCTTCGATCTTGCGCCGCAGCATGGCGCTGCCGCCGCCATCGAGCTGCACGCCCATGAGGCCGGGAGCGAACTCCACAACATGGGTTTCGAGGCCGAGGTTTTTAACCGCGTTGGCGCACTCTAGGCCCAGTAAGCCGCCGCCCACCACTACCCCGATCTTGCCGCCTGTGGCCTGAGCCTGAATAGTGCCCAGGTCGTCAATGGTGCGGTACACCGTACAAGGTTCAAGATCATTGCCTTTAACCGGTGGTACAAAGGGATAGGAGCCAGTGGCCAAAACCAGTTTGTCATAGGCAAACTGCTTGCCGCTCTCGGTGGTCAGGGTTTTAGTGTCGCGATCAATGCTGGCGACCATATCGCCAAAATGGGCCTCGACACCGAGCTCGCGGTAGTGATCTCTGGTGGTTAGGGCGAGATCTTCAGGACTGCGTCCGGCAAAGAATTCCGACAGATGAACACGGTCATAGGCGGGGCGCGTTTCACCGCCAATCACGGTAATCTGGGCCTCGACGTCGCTTGCCACCAGCTGCTCTACATAGTGATGACCGACCATGCCATTTCCGACTACTACTACTTTTAACATGACTCTTTTCCTTAGTTAATAATGGGCTGCTCTATAGCTCTCAGACTCAGGCTGCTGCGGAGCTAGTTGGCTTAGCTTTTGGTACTGACGCTGGCGCTACCTGTGGTTCTGTCGGCGGCGTTTCACTGGCTGGTACCTCTGCAGCTTGGGCCGCGGGGTTTCTGTGTTTCTCATAGAGAAAGCGAAGTACTTGCTGCCGGCAGGCGTTAAATGCGGGATCTTCAGCCAGTGCTAAGCGGTCTCGCGGGCGCGCTAGATCAATCTCGAGAATCTCGCCAATGCTTGCTGCTGGGCCATTGGTCATCATTACAATGCGATCCGAGAGCAGCACGGCTTCATCTACATCGTGGGTAATCATCACCACGGTATTACCGAGGCGGTTTTGGATCTCCATCAATGAGTCCTGGAGATGGGCGCGAGTCAGGGCATCTAGAGCACCGAAGGGCTCGTCCATCAACAGTACTTTGGGTTGCATAGCCAGGCAGCGGGCTATACCCACGCGCTGCTTCATACCGCCGGAGATCTCTCCCGGGCGCTTGTGGAGAGCGTGATCCATATGCACCAGGCTGAGGTTGTGCGCAATCCAGTCACGCATTTCGGCTTTGCTCTTGGTTTTCTTAAACACTGACTTCACCGCCAGTTCGACGTTTTCATAGACCGTCAGCCAGGGTAACAAGGCGTGATTTTGAAACACCACAGCGCGGTCTGGGCCAGGTTCATTGACCTCGCGGCCCTCAAGAATTACGCCGCCTTCAGATGCCCGATAGAGGCCGGCAATAATATTTAGCACTGTGGATTTACCGCAGCCTGAGTGGCCGATCAGGGAAATAAACTCGCCTTTTTGAATCGACAAGTTGATGTTCTGCAGCGCTCGAAAGGGTTCGCCGTCAGTGGGAAATTCGATGCCTACCTGGCTTAGTTCTAGGTAGTTCTTGTTCATGTTTCTGTCCTTCAATTGGGGATTAATCCGTTTTTTTGCGACCGGTGTATTAGCGTAAAACCGCCTGCTTATCCCAGCTCACGCGTTTTTGTAGCGCCAGCATTAGCTGATCCAAAATAAAGCCGATAATGCCAATGGTGATCACAGCCACCATAATTCGACCCAGAGAGCTGGATGATCCATTTTGAAATTCATCCCAGATAAATTTTCCTAGCCCCGGGTTCTGGGCAAGCATTTCTGCGGCGATTAGCACCATCCAGCCGGTGGCCAGAGACAGGCGTAGGCCAGTAAAAATCAGCGGAGTCGCCGAGGGAATAACAATGGTTTTGATATACACGGGGGACGACAGGCGCAGTACGCGACTGACATCGATAAGATCGCGATTAATACTGGCGACGCCGACTATGGTATTCACCACTGTGGGCCAGAGGCAGCAGAGGGCTACGGTAAATCCGGAGGTGAGAAAAGCTTTTTCAAACATTGGGTCATCGCTGACATAGAGGGCCGAGACCACCATGGTCACTAGTGGCAGCCAGGCCAATGGCGAGACGGGTTTAAAGGTTTGAATAATAGGGTTGATGGCGCGGTAAGCGTTTTCGCTGAGACCGCATAAGATCCCAAGAGGGATAGCAATAAAGGTGGCCACCAGAAAGCCAAACATCACCGTATAGAGACTGGTAAAGATCTGATCAAAATAGGTGGCTTTGCCGGTGTAGGGGCGGACTTTTACATCGGCCTGAGGATTTTTCGCCAGCTTCTTAGCATTGCGCACTTCCTGGCGAGTATAAAAAGCGTCAGCCTTTTGACGCTCCTGACGGTGTTCGGCAACCAGTGTTTTGGATTGCTGCCAAACATCAGAGGGTCCTGGGAACTGACCCAGTGAGGTGACGATACTACTGGCGGCGATCTGCCAGATAAACAGAAAGATCACAATACCAGTGAGAGGCAGAACCAAATTTTTCACTGTCCGCCGCAAGCCTTTCAACAGGCTGGCCAGGCTAAGCTGCTGGAGGCGCTGACTAATATCGGATCTGATCTTTGGTGCGTTCATGTTGGTGCCTTATTTAAACTTTATTTATTGAAACGGTATTGCTTTGAGTTGGGTAAAAAGCGGGCCCTGGGGCCCGCCACTGTTGCCTTTGTTTGGCGCTATCAAAGAACCTCATCTTTTAAGCCAATGGAAAATTTCTTCAGGTAGGCATTGGGTTGAGTACCGTCATAGACGACTTCGTCAATAAACTCTTTCTGCGGTGCGCGGTAGCCCGTTTCACTGGCGAAGGCTGGGAAGTCTGCGTCTGTCATAAGGCCTTCCTCAATCAGCTCTTGCGCCGCAGTTTTGTAGATATCTGGGCGGTAGACACTGGCGGCAACATCGAAGTACCACTGGTCTGACTTGGGCTCGGAAATCTGTCCCCAGCGACGCATCTGGGTCAGGTACCAGACGGCATCTGAGTAGAATGGGTAGGTGGCGAAGTAGCGGAAGAACACGTTGAAGTCAGGCACTGAACGCTTGTCGCCCTTTTCATATTCGAAGGTGCCGGTCATGCTGTTGGCAATCACATCGTAATCAGCGCCAACATAGTTGCTCTGGGCGAGAATCTTGACCGCTGCCGGACGGTTGGCATTGTCATTTTCATCTAGCCATTTAGCAGCGCGAATAAGAGCCTTAACAACACGGGCAGTGGTATTGGGGTACTTCTCTGTAAACTCCTTGGTCATACCAAAGACTTTCTCTGGGTTATTCTTCCAGATTTCATAGTCGGTGATCACTGGCACACCAATGCCTTTAAAGACTGCCTGTTGATTCCATGGCTCACCGACGCAGTAGCCGTGAATAGTACCGGCCTCAAGGGTAGATGGCATCTGTGGTGGTGGGGTTACCGACAGTAGCGCCTGTGCATTTAAGGTGCCGCTGGAGTCGCCTTTATGTGGGGCGTAATAGCCTGGGTGAATGTCACCTGCAGCCAGCCAATAGCGCAGCTCATAGTTGTGGGTAGAGACTGGGAACACCATACCCATTTTGAATTGCTTGCCTTCGGCAGTGAACTTATCTACTACCGGTTTCATATAATCAGCTTTGATGGGGTGCACTGGCTTGCCATCGTTAATCGGTACGTACTCCTTCATCTGCTCCCAGATATCGTTGGAGACAGTGATCGCATTCCCGTTTAGATCCATACTGAAAGGCGTCACTATATGGGCTTTGGTACCGTAGCCAATGGTTGCAGCCAGGGGCTGGCCGGCGAGCATATGGGCGCCGTCTAATTTGCCGTCAATAACGCCGTCGAGGAGCACTTTCCAATTGGCTTGGGCTTCGATGGTGACGTAGAGCCCCTCGTCTTCAAAGTAGCCATTCTCATAGGCTACTGCGATGGGGGCCATATCCGTGAGCTTGATAAAACCAAAGCGCAGCTCGTCTTTTTCCGGCTCGCCGAGTTCTGCCATGGCCGCACTGCCATTAACCAATAAAGCCAGTGTTAGGCCTATTTTTAGTCTGCTGAAAAGTCGATCTGTGAACTTATGTTTCTTAGGGGACTGCATGGGGGACTGCATAGTACCTTTACCTCTGTATAAAAAATGACCCAAAAAAAAGCCCGCCTATCTAGGTCTTCACGCCTTTTCGGGCGTGCTAACTTCAACAGGCGGGCATCGTTACCCTGAGAACCACATCGGAGATGGGATCTGAGATTGTTTACTGCTTGTGTTCTTTCACTACCAAAAACATATTCAATATCTGTGCCAGTTAGTTAAATTCAGGGAGAAAAACTGGTTGTTGAAGGAGAAGCCGCCGTTAGCTGGGGCTTAGTTGAGACAGTTTCAATGGGCTGGCACTGGCTAAGCATATGATACGCGGCGGCGGCCAATTTTCTGACGCACCTTTGCGGTGCGTTTTAGTTGCGGCCCCAGACTAGTTGGTCTGTAATGGCGCATCGATACCCAGCATCAGGTCGCTGCCCAGTTCAATACGTTCATTGAGCATCCATGGCTTTTCGTGGACCCCCTCGAGTTTGTAATCCTGATCTGGATAATCGAGTCCAGATCTGGATGCCGCTTCGCGGTAAAGGTCTGTTCTAAAGCACTGCTGTGCCAGTGCCGCAAGCTTGTCTTTGTCTAGGGCTTTGCCTAACAGTGGTGCGAATTGTTCGAGTATATACTCGGCTTGGGAGCGCCAGGGGAAGCCCGCGCTATAGCTGGAAAAGACATGGAAGTTGGACTGGCTTAGAGGGTTGTCCTCGCGCTTTTGCACAATTTGCCCGGTCAGTGATGGACGTAAATAATCGGCGGGTAAATCCAGATACTCAGGACGCGAGAGTATCGCCACAGCCTCTCTGCGATTGTCCATATTCCCTAGCCATTCACAGGCCGCCATTAGTGCCAGGCGCAGGCGCAGATGGGTGGATGGGTTGCGACTGTGCCAGGACTCCAAAACACCGAGCACTTTTTCTGGGGCGTTATTCCATATTTCGAAACCGGTGGTAGCCATAATTCCAGCGCCATATTCCACGGCAATACTGTTCCAGGGTGCGCCAACACAGAAACCGTCAATAACGCCTTGGGCTAAGCTGTCCACCATTTGTTCTGGTGGCAGCACTATAATCCGCACGTCGCGGTCTGGATCTATACCGCCGGCGCGCAACCATTTGCGCAGCAGTAATGTATGACTGGAAAAGGAGTGTACGGTGGCAAAGGTCAGGGGATTGCCGGGATTTTGGTCCATCAGTGTCTTCAGTGCCGTGGCCGTGGCCAAGGCATCATGTGCCGCTTGGCTGGGGTCGGCAACCAGTCTCATCTTGTTCCACAGTGCCGAGGAGACAGTAATAGCATTGCCATTGAGGGATAACATCAATCCGGTAATTATGGGTGCGCGAATCCCTGCCGCACCCAATGTGGTAATCAGCGGCATGGGTGCCAACATCTGACTGGCATCCAGTGTCCCAGCAATCGTCTTGTCGCGGATATTGGCCCAGGAGACTTCGCGCTGGAGGCTGACTTTAAGGCCATACTCTTCATAGAGTCCGAGGGCCTGGGCGACGATGATCGGCGCGCTATCGCTAAGGCGCATATAGCCTATATTGAGTTCTTCCTGCTCTGGTGCTGGTAGCTGTTTGTTCAGTTTAATTATCATGATTGCCACTATTTTTTTTGTTTTGGCTGAGGATTTTTATCACAGACTCAGCTGCTTGGGGCAGACTTTGGTTGGTGTCCATGGATAGCGTGCGCAGCAGCTTGTGAGCCTTGTCTTCACTGACACTGTGCTGTTGCATAAGTAAGCTTTTCGCCCGGTCTATCACTGACAGGCTCTCTAGTTGGGTGCGGGTGCTGTCGAGTGCCTGGCGCAGGGCTTGAAAGGATTTAAACTGAGCCATGGCAACATCGATTACCGGTTTCACGCGTTCGGCCTCCACCCCACCGACCATATAAGCGGTGACCCCGGCGTCCACGGCCTCTTCAATATAGCTGGGATCTTCCTCTTCGGAAAACATCACCACGGGGGTCGGATTATGGATATTGATCACTGACAGGCTTTCGAGCATATCGCGACCTGGAGACTGAAGATCGATAAGAATAACGTCGGGCTTTTGCTGCTCAATCTGGAATAGTAAGCCGGCGGCTGACGGTAATCTGGCGATAACATCAAAGCCGTCGCCAGTGAGTTTTTCGGCGACACGAACTGAACGTTGGGGGACGTCATCCACCAACATCACTCGCACTATATTGTTTTGCGTCGCTGCTGACATATACACTCTATTGTTCAATGCTAAAGAGGGGCGCCGATAATCTCGACGCCCCCAGTGTCGCTACTTTAGGTACTGCTGTTACTGATTAAAATTTCACATTCAGGGTTAGCCACAGTTTGTCGGTATCGCTAGCATGGCTATCGGCGGAATAACTGGCATATTTAGCCTGTACAGAGGTCTGTTTATTGATCTTATAGGTACCCACAATATCCACTTCTGAGCCCAGATCAGCGCCGCTTTTGTCAGCACTAAACTGGTGGTAGAAAATCGCTATAGGAATGCCACCTACTTTACCTGCGACCTTTAAGTAGACATCTTCGAGTCCAGTTCCCGGGGTGCCGAGAAACTTATCCGCCCAACCCTGAAACTTGTGCAGTGTTGCCAGTGGCGTTTTAAATCCGATGCCGTTGTCAGCACCCAGTAGTTCGTATCCCAGGGCCACCTTGTAGGTTTTTACTGGAACCGTGACCTCGGCCATCATGTAGTCTGTGTCAAAGGATGCACTGTTATCGCCGTAGTCTGACTGCTTGGCAGCAGTGGCTGCGACCTTAGCTTTACCGAGCGTACCGGTGTAATCAAAACCATAGGTGCTGGTGGAATTTGACGCACTATTGTCAAAATCTAATAGGTAGGCAAATGCGGTTACCGAATGACCTTTAGCCGGTGTAAAAGACGCCAGCAAACTATGGGAATCAGAACCCCATTGTTTGGCCTGGCCAGCACTGTCGACCGGGCCGAAGATACGATTAACATTCCAGATATAGCTGTAGTCGATTTTCACCGAGTTAACATCTGGCAGAGTTAGTCTCAAGGCATCGAATGTCTGTTCGTTCTGCCTCCAGCCCACACCGCCAACAAAACGTTGCCCGCCGTGAAGAATTCGTTGTCGGCCCAAGGTCGCGCTTAAATCTGAGCTCTGATGATGGATATAGGCTTGATTTACATCGGTGCCCTTGGGATCTGCAACTATGGGGTAGCCCGCTTTACCATTGGTAGGAGTCTTGTAATTCTCGCCACCTATCACTGTGACATTATCGAACTCCAAAACCGTCTTAAAGTCTTTGTAGGTTGCTGAGGTCCAGGTTAGTCGTGATTTTAATGTTGAGGCATTGGCCTGCTTATCGATGCCATCCTGGTCTACAGATTCGTAGCGGTAACGAAAGGCGGTGGATGCACTGCCGCCAGTAAACATATCGCTCACACTAGAGGCTTCTGCTGCAACGGCTGCGCCTAGTGGTTGCATGCCGATAACGGCCAATGTCAGAGAGGAAAGTAAGCGTTTGTGGTTCATAAAAAATCCTATAAAAATAAATCTCAGAAATAAAAAAAGCCCGTGCGCAGCATATGAGCTGCGCACGGGCTTCGTTGCCCAGCAAAATTACAATGTCATCAAAGACATGTTGCTAGAAGCAATACAAAAACTATGCCAACCTAATAAAATCAGTGTCTTAGAGAGATTTAGAGATTTCTTCGAGCTATGGCTGAAGCAAGTTGGTGCGCTGAAATGGCTGTCAGGCTTTATCTTGGGGCGACCACAAAAAAGAGATGCCCGAGATAGCGAGCGTGCTATTTCGGGATGGGATTATTGCTCTGCTACTGGCCGAAGGCCGCTTTAAACACAAAGAAAAACATAATCGAGAGTCCGGCGCCGGCTGGCAGAGTGACCAGCCAAGAGAGGAATATAGACCCCACCATTCGCAGATCAATTGCGCCTATGCCTCGGGCCAGACCCACACCTAGAACCGCACCCACCAAGGTGTGTGTGGTTGAGATCGGCAGACCTGTACCCGATGCAATAACCACTGTGGCCGCTGCGCCCAATTCGGCTGCAAAGCCACGACTAGGAGTGAGTTCGGTGATTTTGCGGCCGATGGTACCCATAACTTTGTAACCATAGGTTGCAAGACCAACAACTATACCGCCACCACCGAGTAACAAAATCCAGGGTGGCATGGAGGTTTTGGCGGCAATATCGCCACCGGAGCCAACAATGCTGACCACTGCTGCCAAGGGCCCCACCGCGTTGGCCACATCGTTGGAACCGTGAGCAAAGGCCATGCTGCAGGCGGTGAAGATCATCAATACGGCGAATACGCGCTCAACATTGGCAAAGCGGTTATCGGCTTCAAGGCTCAGGTCGCGCTTTACCTTGGACAGCAAATAGCTGCCGAGAATGGCAACCAACACGCCAACCACTGAGGCAATTAGAGCACTGTCGAGGAATGTCAGAGACATGCCGTTATCTTTAAACACATGTTTCAGACCTTTCAGTAAGGTCACCATGGCGATTAAAAAGCCGACGAAAAACATGTAGATGGGGATATAGCGTTTGGCTTTGGTAAAGGGGTCATCCTGCAGCAGGATTAGATGCTGAACACTGCGGAACAGAGCAAAGGATAGAGTGCCAGCCATGATCGGCGACACCAGCCAGCTCATTACGATAGTGCCAACCTTGCCCCAGTTGACTGCATCGGGAGAGACACCCACCGCGGCAAAACCCACAATGGCGCCAACAATCGAATGGGTTGTCGACACCGGCCAGCCTTTGAAACTGGCTATAGCCAGCCAGCTTCCGGCTGCTAGCAGAGCCGATAACATACCAAAGACTAGATCCTCTGGCCGATCTTTAAAGATCGCCGAGTCGACTATGCCCTTGCGGATGGTGGAGGTCACTTCGCCGCCGGCCAGATAGGCGCCGGCAAATTCAAATACCATGGCGATCAAAATCGCCTGCTTGATGGTTAGGGCCTTGGAGCCCACCGAGGTACCCATGGCATTAGCCACATCGTTGGCGCCTACGCCCCAAGCCATAAAGAAGCCGCAGCAGGCTGCCAGCAGAATAAGGATGGTTCCATATTCAGTAAAAAATTCCATCGCATCGATTCCCGAGTTTGTTATCTTTTATGTAGTAACTATTTTTATAAGTGACTATTTTTATGGGGGTTACTTTGCGAGCAGCAATTCAACCTGGTTGCCAATCATTTCGGCAGTGTCAGCTAATGCTCCGATTTGGTCAATAATGTTGTACATAAAGATCACATTGACCGGAGGCAGATCAGCCTCCAGATTGAATAATTTTTTGCGTAGCTTAAGCTCTTTTTTATCCACTTTTTGCTCCTGAGCAGCCAATTCACGAATCAGCTTTTGAACAAACTTCACCTCCGCACCAGCAAAACCGGTTTCCAACAGCTCATCGAGTTCATTGATCGCGCCATGGGCTTTTTCACAGGTCACGGTAGATGAGCCAACGAAACCGATAAAGTCCGCGTGCAGGGCTTTTGGGATAGCCATCTGACGGCCGAGAATAATGCCGCAAATATCTTTGGTAAGATTGGCAATATTGTCTTGTTGGGTGATGATGCTCAGCAGATCGCCTCTGGAAACTGGCATAAACAGGCTCTTCGGCATATGCATTCGAAATTCTTTCTTGAGCTCGTCGGCGCTTTGCTCGTCGGCTGAGATCAGGTCAAACACCTCGGCGGCCTTAACCCAGTCATCATCAAAGGTGGCATTTAAAAACTCTTCCAATTTGGTGACGCAGCTGATCACTTCAGCCATATGATTTTGGATAGGCTTAATTGGTGAGACACCGAAGATATTGGAAATAGAATTACTTAAAGTCATTACCGCTTCCTTTGTGAAGATTTTATAGGCGCAATTCTATACTGCTTTGCTCAAGCTTGCCCGTATTGTTCGCTGTGGCCGAGCCAGCGTCCAATAAGTGGATCTACGTTATCGGTATAATCCTGCAGCAACATAATCGCCATGCGTTTCACCTCTGGCAATAGGTGGGCATCGCGCTGTAAATCCGCGATCCGAAACTGCATGTCTCCCGTTTGGCGAGTGCCCAGTACTTCCCCTGGCCCGCGGATCTCAAGATCTTTTTCGGCGATCTTAAAACCGTCGTTAGTCTCACGCATAATTTTCAGTCGCGCCGCGCCATTGCCCGACAGTGGGGCACTGTAGAGCAGCACGCAGTGGCTGCTCTGAGTGCCACGGCCGACCCTACCGCGCAGCTGGTGCAGCTGAGATAGGCCCAAGCGTTCGGAATTTTCGATAATCATGAGACTGGCATTGGGTACATCCACACCGACTTCAATCACTGTGGTAGCCACTAGCAGATTGATCTCACCGGCTTTAAAGGCCTGCATTATCTGGACTTTTTCTTTTGGTTTGAGGCGACCATGAATCAGCCCAATAGAGAGTTCTGATAGCAGCAGCTGCAACTCCTGAGCTGTGGCCTCTGCCGCCTGAGCTTCTAGTACATCCGATTCTTCAATCAGGGTACAGACCCAATAGGCCTGGCGACCATCTTGACAGGAAGCGCGCACCCGTTCGATAACATCATTGCGCCGCAGGTCGTTGAGCACCACTGTTTCTATGGGTTTGCGTCCCGGCGGCAGTTCATCAATTACTGAACAGTCGAGATCGGCATAGGCGCTCATGGCCAATGTCCGTGGAATTGGCGTGGCGGTCATAATTAATTGGTGAGGTGTAGAAGCCTCCCCATAACCCTCTTCATCAATCTGAGCGTCGATCACTGCGCCTTTTTTACGCAGCGCCAAACGCTGATGAACGCCAAAGCGATGTTGCTCGTCAATAATGGTCAGGCCTAAGTTATGAAATGCCACAGCCTCTTGAAACAACGCATGGGTGCCAATAACAATTTGCGCACTGCCATCGGCAATTGCCGCTAGCTGCACTTCTCGCCCCTTGCCTTTTAACTTGCCTGTTAACCAGGCAATACGAATGCCCAGGGGTGCCAGCCAGGATTCAAAGTTGACTCTGTGCTGCTCGGCGAGAATCTCGGTAGGAGCCATCAGGGCCGCTTGCATACCATTGGCCACAGCCTGCACTGCACCCAGTGCCGCGACCACGGTTTTACCTGAGCCCACATCTCCCTGAATCAGCCTTAGCATGGGGATGGGTTGACTGATATCGGCACTAATTTCATTGGTAACACGCTGCTGGGCACCAGTGAGGGTAAAAGGTAGTTGGGCCAAAAAGCGCTCGGTTGCGGACTGGTTTGGCAGCAGTGCCGGTGCCGCCTGGTGCTGAATTTTTTGTCGCAGCCGCAGCAGGCTTAAATGGTGGGCAACTAATTCTTCGCTGGCCAGGCGCTGTTGCGCAGGATGCTCACCCTCGGCGAGTAGATTTAGCGCCGTGCCCGGCGGCGGATTGTGCAGCAGATGCAGGGCGTCGACCAAAGAGTAATTTGAGCTGCCATTATTGAGAGCCGCAGGCATCCAGTCTTCAATACCCTGCTGCTCGAGCAGTTTTAACGCCTGCCCGCAGAGATCGCGAATACGCTGTTGAGTGACGCCCTCGGTGGCTGGATAAATAGGTGTCAGGGTCTCGGCCAAGGCCGGAGGCTGACTCTGATTCAAAAGTTGATATTCTGGGTGATACATCTCCAGCCCAGATTTACCTCTGCGCACCTCGCCAAAGCAGCGCACTTTGGTACCAGGTTGCAGACCCTGCTGCTGCGCCTGATTAAAGTGGAAAAAACGCAGTGTGATCAGACCACTGTGATCCTGTACACGACAGACCAGACTGCGACGGCGGCCAAAGACCACATCGCTGCCGCGGACCTCGCCCTCAATCACGACTTCGGTGAGCGGTTGTACGCCGCCGATGGCCGTAATTTTAGTGCGGTCTATATAGCGCAGTGGCAGGTGAAAAAGCAGATCTTGAATCGTATAGAGTCCGAGCTTTTGCAGTTTGGCCGACAGCAGTGGACCGACTCCGCGAAGCTTTTCGACGCCGATACTATGTAGTGGAAGGGAAGTCATTAATGGAGTGTAATACCGGCAAGGTTGCTGTCAACATCAGAGTGCTGGAAAAGGCTAATACTCAATTCACCTTAGCGTTTTACAACCGCTATACTGAGCGTCGATTGAATGACTTTAGCGTATTAGGTGGCATTGCCCAAGCTTTGCAGCTGACACAGTTTGAGGCTTCAACCTAGCCGCCCTTGAATTGAAACTGATGATAGCCAAAACACATCTTATAGGAAATATAGTTTGAAAATATTATTTGCCGGCTGTGGTGATATCGGCACTCGCAGCGCAGCGCGCTTGGCCAGTGATTTTGACTGTTCCGGTTTAAAGCGCAATCCAAAGACCCTGCCGGATTATATCTCTCCCCTAGCCGGCAGCATGGCCGATCTAGATCGTTTGGTGGAGGTTTTAGATCAGGATTTTGATGTAGTTGTCGCCACCTTAACCCCAGATGGCTTTAACCCCGAGGCCTATCAGCGGGCCTATGTGGACAGCGCTAAAACACTGGCCAGTGCAATGGCTTTGGCCACATCGGTTCCCAAATTGGTGATCTGGGTCTCCAGTACCAGTGTCTATGGTAATTGCGATGGCGACTGGGTCGATGAGCAGTCGCCGACCACGGCGCTCAGTTTTTCCGGAAAGTTATTGCTCGAAGCGGAGCAGCAGATCACCGACTTACCTTGCCCCACCGTTATCGTTAGATTTTCCGGTATCTATGGGCCTGGACGCACCCGTATGCTCGACCAGATCATCGCTGGCAAAGGGCGTCCGGCGCAGCCCGAGCAGTGGAGCAATCGTATTTACAGTGAGGACTGTGCCGGTGTATTGGCACACTTGGTTCGTGCTTTTGATGCGGGCAAAGAATTAGAGAGTCTCTATATAGCGACTGACTGCGCGCCGGTTACACAGCATGATTTACGAATTTGGCTGGCGCAGCAATTAGAGGCCGAGCTAGAAGATGAGATTGTTGAGCAAAAAGCCATTCGCCGCTGCAGCAATCAGCGGCTGTTAGACAGTGGCTATGAATTTTTGTACCCCAGTTATAAAGAGGGCTATCAATCGTTGATCGACGCCCGCCTTAAATAACCAGAATACCATCCATCTCAACTTGGGCACCTTTGGGCAATTCGCTGACCCCAATGGCGGCTCGGGCCGGATAGGGCTGCTGGAAATACTCGCCCATTACCTGATTGACCACAGCGAAGTTGCTTAGATCCGTAAGGAAGATATTGAGCTTAACAATATTGCTCAGATCACCACCCGAGGCGGCGCAGACTTCACTTAGATTGTCGAACACCTGGCGGATTTGCACGCTGATATCGCCTTCGATTAATTCCATGGTGTCAGGGATCAGAGGAATCTGCCCGGATAGGTACACCGTGTTATTGACCTTTACGGCTTGGGAATAGGTGCCTATAGCGGCGGGTGCTTTGTCTGTGTGAATTACGGCTTTATTGGTCACGATCGTCTCCGAAGGTTATCTAGATAGCTCTATGAGTAGCTGTCAGTTTTTAACTCTGTAAATGCGGCGAACCTGTTTTAGTCCCCGCGCGCGTCTCAAAATATCGGCCAGATGGATGCGATCGCGAACGGTCAGCACCACGTCTACTATGCTGGTAAAGGGATCTTTTTCATCGACGCTGATCTGTTCGATGGTGGCGTCGGCATCGGTCATGCGAGAGGCCAGTGCGGCAATAAAACCACGCTCTGGTGTGATCTCAACTTTTAGCTCAACCGGGAACTCTCCGCGCGGCTTGCTCGACCAGCTCAGCGCCATACACTTCTCTGGATTATTGCGAATCTCGAGCAGATTGCGACAGCTCTCGAGATGAATTACTAGCCCTTTACCCGGAGAGATATGACCAAGAATAGGGTCGCCGGGAATCGGGTGACAACAGCGCGCATACTGTAATAGCAGTCCATCTGAGGCATCGATCATGATCGGCAGAGTCGACCTTTTATTCTCCTCGACCGGTTTGCGCTTACTCGCCGGTACCAGCACATTGGCTACCGCAAAGGGTACCCGGTTGCCGAGACCAATCTGTTGCAGAATATATTCAAATGTCGATGCGCCAGTATCTTTTAAGAGCCGTTTGATCTGCGACTTTTTCAATTCCTTGTAATGCGTGCCGAGACGGCTAAGGGCTTGGTCGAGCAAGCGTTTGCCGAGCTCTACAGATTCATCGTGCTGCTGATTCTTAAGATAATGGCGAATGGCACTACGGGCTTTTGCAGTGACAACGAAGTTTAGCCAGTTGGGATTGGGCTGAGCTTCGTCGGCGCTAATAATTTCAACGCGCTGTCCACTTTCCAATTGCTCAGATAACGGCGTTAGCTGACCGTCGACACGACAGGCAATACAGCTATTACCTAACCCAGTGTGAACGGAATAGGCAAAATCGATCGGTGTGGCGCCACTGGGTAGTTCGATAATTTTACCATTAGGCGAAAAAATATAGACTTCATCGGGGAACAGGTCGGCTTTTACATGCTCAAGAAATTCCAGTGAGTCGCCGGCTTGCTGCTGCATCTCTAGCAGCCCTTGAATCCAGCGCGCCGCGCGTCGCTGATTGACATCGGCGGAGTTGCGGCCGGCCTTATACTCCCAGTGAGCAGCGATGCCGTAACTGGCCATAGCTTCCATTTCGACCGTGCGAATCTGTACTTCGATCACCACGCCATGCATACCCACCAGCACTGTATGCAGTGACTGGTAACCATTGGCCTTAGGGATCGCAATATAGTCTTTGAACTCGCCGGGTACCGGCTTGAACATATTGTGCATCATGCCGAGCGTGCGATAGCAGTCGTCAACACTGGTGACAATCAGGCGAAAGGCAAAAACATCCATAATGTCGCGAAACGAGCGTTTCTTCTCGCGCATCTTGCGATAGATACTCCAGAGATGCTTCTCACGACTTTTGACTGTGGCTTCCACCTGCTCTTGCTCGAGACGCACTTCCATGGACTGATGAATTTCACCGACCACTTCTTTGCGATTCTTTTTCGCTGCTTTCATGGCTTCGCGCAGACGCCGGTGCCGCAGTGGATACATGGCCGCAAAGCCAAGATTTTCCAGTTCGAGACGAATATCATTGATGCCGAGGCGCTGGGCGATGGGGGCGTATATATCGAGAGTCTCTCGAGCAATCCGGCGTCGCTTAGCTGGAGACAGCACACCGAGGGTGCGCATGTTGTGTAGACGGTCAGCGAGCTTAACCAAGACCACACGAATATCTCGAGACATGGCTAAGGTCATTTTTTGAAAGCTTTCGGCTTGCTGTTCGGCTTTGGACTGGAACTCGATACCGGTTAGCTTACTGACACCGTCGACTAAGTCAGCGACCGGACGGCCAAAACGCCGGCTGATCTGACCTTTAGTTACACCGGTATCTTCAATCACATCGTGGAGCATGGCCGCCATAAGGCTTTCATGATCCATATGCATATCAGCAAGAATGTGAGCTACAGCGAGGGGGTGCGTAATATAGGGGTCGCCGCTTTGGCGCAGCTGCCCCTCGTGGCATTTTTCAGCAAAGACATAAGCCCGCTCGACACGGCGGACTTCTTTAACTTCGAGGTAGTAAGAGAGTTTGTCTAGCAGTAATCGCAGTGCCAAGTGACTCTCTCCCTGATTAGGCTTGTGCTCTATTTAGGCAGCAGGTTCTTCTGGTGCCGCCGGAGCCTCTGGTGCGTCAGCCGAAGCAGGTGCTTCAGCTGCCATAGCAGCTTCGAGTGCGGCAGCCAAGTCAGGCTCCACAGCTTCTTCTGCAGTCGCAGCGCCTTCAGGAGCCAGTGCCGCTTCAATAGCCGCCATAACTGCCGCATCATCATCCAGTTCTGGTTCTTCGGATGCATCGACAATTTCGTAGTCTTGAGGCTTCTCAGTGAGAATATCAGCGGTAACTAAACCGGCTTCGATTTCGCGCAGCGCAATAACAGTTGGCTTATCATTCTCTTCAGGAACCAGGGCAGGACGTCCGCCAGTGGCAATTTGACGTGCACGTTTGGAGCCAACCATGACCAGTTCAAAACGATTATCAACATGATCCAAACAATCTTCTACAGTAATGCGAGCCATTTTTATTCCGCCGGGGTAAATAATTTGATCTTTATTGCAGCCCAATGCTGCCGAGTCGCCCAGTTTACCTAAAGCGGGGCGCTACGACAATAAACTCGGGAGAATAACTTTTTCTTGAGCGGTGCCAGGACATTTCGCTGTGGGCAGCTTTAACCTAAAAGGTCGGAGACTAAATCTTCCTGACCAGAAACCGGCAAGCGGCAGTGTTGCGCACTGACAATCGACATCATCTGATGCAAAGCCGTATCAAAGTCGTCATTGACCACCATAAAGTCAGCCTCGACATAGTGGCTCATCTCTTCAGTAGCTGCGGCAATACGTTTCTCAATCACCTCTGCATCATCCTGAGCGCGCTTGTGCAATCGCTCGCGAAGGGCTTGTTTAGAGGGCGGCAGGATAAAGATGCTGGTGCTGTCGGGGAACAGTTTGCGCACCTGAGCGGCACCCTGCCAATCGATTTCGAGAATTACATCTTCGCCACTGGCCAAGGTGTCGGCGACCCACTGCTGCGAGGTGCCATAAAAATTACCAAATACCTCGGCGTGCTCCAAAAAGGCACTTTGCTCGATCATCTCAACAAAGCGTTCTCGCGAGGTAAAGTGGTAGTTCACCGCATCCACTTCACCGGGACGGCAGGCTCTGGTGGTGTGAGAAATCGACGCTTTGATATTGCTCATATTATTGAGCAGTTCTGCTACCAAGCTAGTTTTACCGGCACCGGAAGGGGCGGAGATAATAAAGAGAATACCTGTGGCCATATGCGATTCGGTTCCGTTGCCTAAGAGATCTGTCAGATGTTGAGGAGTTTACAGCAGCGAGAAAATTATTCCAGATGCCCGCCTGTTTCACAGACATTTTTATCTGCCGTTATGGGGGTGAAATATGTGCTATCGAAGAGTCGATTCAAGCAACCCGCGAGGCGAACACCAGCCATCAGCAGCCGCTTCTTAAGCAGTGGTTTAGTACGATTAATATATTGTTGATCAATGGTAACTGGGCCCTTTTGCACGGGCTGACCAAACTCATAGACCTGTGCGCGCAATACTTTCGATTCCATAGCCCAGTCTAAAAAACTATCCGACTGCCAGTTGTACCGCTGCTGCGCGGTAGTTTTATTTATTAGAGCACTGTACTGATCGACGCCTAATTGCTCGTCTTTAATTAGGCCGGTGTCCCAGACCCAGTGCAGATTGCGGCGTTTATTGCTGCCTAACCACTTAATCGATACTCGGTTGCCGCCGAGATCGCTATAGCGGCCAACATGCAGTGGTTGATGGATATCGCCCGCCAAATGCAGAAAAAATGCCAGTGCTTCCCGGCGTTGCTGGCTTTCGGTTTTGGGATCTTTGAGCTGTTTATAGGATTCTTTCAGTGCACTGAGCACATCGCCCTTAGGGCTGCGGCGAAGACCGGAAAAGCGCTCATGGTCTTTGATATTGATATAGTGCCAAGACTTGGTATGCGACCATTTTTGCTGGCCGCGAATCTGATCAGGCCAGAGTGCCAGCTCGGTCAGCGCTGTGCCGCCACTAATCTGAGTCAGCTCAGCAGCGGTTTTCTTACTCAGATGCTTTTCTGCAATGCTGACAATAATACGGTGACCATCGGCACCGAAAGCCAGGCTCTGGCTGCTACAAAGCGCCAGCCAAAAAAACAGGGCAACAGACACACACGTTGCTGCCGGACCCCTAGAAATGGCTGCTGAGTGGCGGTTACTCAATATTTTGAATCTGCTCACGCATCTGCTCGATAAGTACCTTCAACTCCACCGAAGCCTGAGTGGTGACGCCGGCGATGGATTTGGAGCCCAGCGTGTTGGCCTCGCGATTGAGTTCTTGCATCAAAAAATCCAGACGTCGACCGATGGAATCTTTGCCGCTTAATACTCGGCGTATCTCGCTAATATGGGCTTCTAGGCGATCTAGCTCCTCGTCCACATCGGTGCGGTTGGCGATAATCACCATCTCTTGTTCAAGGCGATCTGCGTCAAACTGCTCCTTGAGGTCGCTGAGCTTTTGTTCAAGACGCTTGCGCTGATCACTGAGGATCGAAGGCAGGTGATCTCGCACAATAACCAGCTGCTGCTCAATGCCCACCAGTCGCTGTTCAATCATCTCCGCCAGCTTGTCGCCCTCACGTTTGCGTCCCTCAAGCAGCTGATCAACGGTAGCTTTGTAGGTTTCGGTGGCAGCCTTATGCAAGGCTTCCGCCTCCACAGTTTGCTCCTGAAGAATGCCGGGCCAGCGCATAATTTCCAGCGGAGAAATAGGTGCTGGCGACTGCATTTCAGCGCCGATGGTCTCGGCCATAGCAATCATGCGCTTGGCCAAGTCCAGATCAGCTTCGAGGCTGGCATCGGCATTATTAAATGCCAGCTGCAGAGAGCAGTCGACCTTGCCGCGGCTCAGCTTCTTGCGGGCGATTTCTCGCAGCGGCATCTCTATGGGCCGCAGGCTGTCAGGCAGGCGAAATCCCGTTTCAAGAAAGCGATGATTCACTGAGCGCAGTTCACAGGTAACTGAACCCCAGCTGAACTCTGTGCTGCAGCGGGCAAATGCGGTCATACTCCGGGCCATGGTATCTCCAGTAGAAAAATTACGATGCGTCATGGTAACAAAGGCGGTCAACTGGTTGGTAGATTTGCTACAATTTGCGCCACTTTTATTTCACCAGTATTCGAACTAGGGAAAAACTATGACTCGACCCAGTGGCCGACGCCCCGAGCAACTCCGACCAGTAAAAATAACCCGCGATTTCACCTGCCATGCAGAGGGCTCTGTGCTGATTGAATTTGGCAAAACCAAAGTCATCTGCACCGCCAGTGTGACCCCGGGAGTACCAAGATTTTTGCGTGGCAAAGGCGAAGGCTGGGTAACCGCGGAATACGGCATGTTACCCCGCTCGACTGGTTCAAGAATGGATCGCGAAGCGGCCCGTGGTAAGCAAGGCGGACGCACCCAGGAAATTCAGCGTTTGATTGGCCGCTCCCTCAGAGCCGCGGTTGATATGAAAAAACTTGGCGAGCACACCATCAATATCGACTGTGACGTTATTCAAGCCGATGGCGGCACACGCACTGCTTCAATTACGGGCGCCTGTGTTGCCATGGTCGATGCAATCCGTCATCTGCAACGCAAAAAAGCGATTCTCGATGATCCTTTGTTGTGCATGATTGCCTCAGTCTCTGTGGGTATCTACAAGGGTACGCCAGTACTGGATTTGGATTACCCCGAAGACTCCAAAGCCGAAACTGATATGAATGTCGTGATGAACAGCGAAGGCGGCTTTATTGAAGTTCAGGGAACTGCCGAGGCAGCACCCTTTAGTGAAGAAGAGTTGAGTGCCATGTTAGGGCTGGCCAAACAGGGCATCGCCGATTTGGTGCGGGTGCAGAAGATGGCCCTAGCTCAATAACGCTAGACGACTAAAAATAACCGCAGTGAAAAATATTATGACAACTGAACAAAATTACAAAACTCTGTTTATCGACAACGGTCTGCGCAGTGGCGCACTCAAGTTTGGCGAATTCACCCTCAAGTCCGGCCGTGTCTCGCCGTACTTTTTTAATGCCGGCCAATTTTACACAGGCCGCGCCCTGGCCGAATTGGGACGCAGCTATGCCGCGGCCATTATCGAGTCGGGGATTGAATTCGATGTGCTATTCGGTCCAGCCTATAAAGGTATTACGCTGGCAGCAGCAACCTCAATTGCCCTCGCCGACCACTATGATCGCGATGTGCCTTACTGCTTTAACCGCAAAGAGGCAAAGAATCATGGTGAAGGTGGCACTATGGTCGGCGCACCACTTGAAGGTCGGGTGTTGATTATTGATGATGTAATCACCGCTGGCACCGCGATTCGCGAAGTGATGCAAATTGTCGAGAGTGCTGGTGCCACAGCAGCTGGTGTAGTGATTGGTTTGGACCGCAAAGAAAAGGGTAAATCTGAGCTGTCAGCAATTCAGGAAGTGGAGCGAGATTTCTCCATCCCAGTGGTCGGCATTGTCGATATTGGTGATATTACTGACTACCTGAAAGGCAGATCTGAGAATGATGCTTTGATCGCTGCTATTGAAGGGTACAGAGAGCAGTATGGCGTCTAGCTAAAAACACTGTTAGAGCGAGTCGATAACAACAGCTCGCTCTAACAGATTGTCTATAGGATTATTCAAACATGGCAGCAGTTAATAGCTGCCACTGTTCCTGCCAGTTCTGAGTGGGTGGTGTCTTAAACTGACTGCGCACAAATTGACTGATTTTTCCGTCGGCACTGCACAGCATCAAATTAGCTGCAGTGGCCACTGGCACCTGCAGTTTTAGGCCATCGCGAATTTCCGCTTCACGGAGTATCTGTTTAAGCTGTGATTCCAAACGGTCGAAAAACTGTGCCACGCGATCATGTAGGCGCTCAGTCTCGCCAGTGAGTGCATCGCCATTAAGGATCCGCGTGATACCCGGATTCTTTTCTGAGAACGCCAGCACCAAGCTTAGAATGCGGTAGCACTGATTGATTGGGTCTGGCTCGTCGTTAACAATACCGCGCACTCTGGCAAAAATAGTTTCATCAATAAAGTCGATCAGCCCTTCATACATTCGGGTTTTACTGGGGAAGTGTCTATAAAGAGCCGCTTCAGAAACGCCCACTTCGGCGGCCAGTGCCGCTGTGGTAATACGTCCGCCACCTGAATGTTCAAGCATGCGGGCTAGAGCCTGGAGAATTTCTTGGGCGCGGGTACCGGGTTTTTTAGCCATTAGGCGCTTTCCTCTTCACTGTTGTCACAGTTTGTTATTAGGGTGCCGACGCCTTCGTCGGTAAAGATTTCTAGCATAACGGCATGTTCCACTCTACCGTCGATAATATGAGCGCTATTTACGCCGGCTTTAACTGCGTCTAGAGCGCAGCGAATTTTTGGCAACATGCCGCCATAAATAGTTTCGTCGGCAATAAGGTCATTGACGCGATTGGTGGTCAGTCCAGTGAGAATTTCGCCGCTCTTGTCTTTTAGGCCGGCGACATTGGTCAGCAAGATAAGTTTTTCAGCGCCGAGCACTTCGGCCATTTTACCGGCTACTAGGTCAGCATTGATATTGTAAGAAGAGCCGTCTTCGCCAACACCGATGGGGGCTATTACGGGGATATATCCGCCATCGACCAGCATATTGATCACGCTGGTATCAATTGAGGCGACTTCGCCCACCTGTCCTATATCGATAATTTCCGGCGCAGACATATCGGGGGTCTTATGTGAGACCACCAGCTTTTTGGCCTTAATCAGTTGGCCATCTTTACCGGTGACGCCAAAGGCTCGGCCACCTGCGGCACTGATCATATTGACGATTTCTTTATTGACGGTGGCACCTAGAACCATCTCGACCACATCCATGGTCTTGCTGTCGGTAACTCGCATACCATCAATAAATTTTGATTCGATTGACAGGCGCTCGAGCAGTTCGCCGATCTGTGGGCCGCCGCCATGGACCACCACCGGATTGATACCCACTGCTTTCATCAGCACTATATCTCGGGCAAAGCTCAACTGCAGTTTGTCATCACCCATGGCATTGCCGCCGTATTTAACGACCACGGTCTTACCCGAAAAACGTTGGATATAGGGAAGTGTGCGAGCGATCACTTCTGCTGTTGTCTTGGCTTCTGTGCGACTTAATGACATATTAAATATATTCTTTTATGTTGTTGATAAAGGGCGACAGTTCTCTGCGAAAGGCCGTCTTGATCTCGGCCATGGCCTGTTCGTCGTCGGCTTCAAATCTAAGGGTCAGGTTTGCTGAGGTATTTGACGCTCTAATAAGCCCCCAAGCAGTGGGGTATTCTACACGTAATCCATCGAGACAGATGATATGGGCTTGAGGGAATTGACAGCCGGCCGAGAGGGTTCTCATCAGCTCAAATTTTTCATCTTCTCTTACTGGCAGCAAAATCTCGGCGGTGGAAACGCTCGTCTCCAGTTCGTCGATAACCTGATCTAGGGTTTGTTGCCGCTCACAGAGAATCTCCAGCAAGCGCACTGCTGCGTAGAGTCCGTCATCAAAGCCTCGCCAGCGATCATTAAAGAAAATATGGCCGCTAAACTCTCCACCCAGAGGCGAATTATTGTCGTGCACCTGCTTTCTCACATGGGCATGGCCAGTCTTGCACATCACCGGATTGCCGCCGTGGTGGCGAATAATATCCGCCAGACGACTGCTGCTTTTTACGTCGAAGACGATATCTGCGCCAGGATGCTGGGCCAGTACATCTCGAGCAAAGATCATCATTAGCTGATCGGGCCAGACTATTCTGCCGCGGCCCGTGATAACCACCACACGATCGCCGTCGCCATCAAATGCTAGACCCAATTCCGCTTGCTGCTCGGTCACATGACGCTGTAGATCCACAAGATTTTTTTCATCTGCTGGGTTCGGCGAGTGATTTGGGAATGAGCCGTCTATGTCGCAATAGAGTGGGAAGGCCAAACAGCCGAGGCGGTCAAATAGTTGCGTTGCAATGGGCCCCGGCACGCTATTGGCGCCATCGATAACCAGCTTAAAGGTTCTGCTTAGATTGCTGATATTTACAATATGATCTACATACTGACTAACTATGTCGGTTTCGACCAGACTTCCCGTGTTCCTAGCTTGCTGGTTGGAATGCGGCTTTCCGTCGCGCATTGTGGGGATCAATTGCTGCAGCATCTCTCCAGAGATAACCTGATGCTGAAGAATGATTTTGAAGCCATTATAGGTTGCTGGATTATGGCTTGCGGTGACCATAATGCCGTTGCCGCTTTGGCCTCCATGATGCACGGCAAAATTCAGTGCTGGTGTAGTGACTTCGCCGAGGTCGATAACATTGCAGCCGCAGGCCATTAGACCTTCTTTAAGTGCCGCAGCCAAACCTGTTGAGCTCAGGCGCGCATCGCGACCTACATAGACCGAATGTTCAGCGGTTTCGCCTATCAAGGCGCCTAAGGCTTGGCCAAGGCGTCTCGCGAAGTGACTGTTTATTTCGCTGTCGGCTAGGCCGCGAATATCATAGTCGCGAAACACCAGCTCCGGAATATCGGCCGAGCGAATATGCTGTCTTTCTTTTACTAGATCCATGTTAAGTGGCAACGGGCTTGCTGTGTTGGCGAGGCTCTCGCTAACCGAGCTGCTCAGTTATAGCGGCGACAATGTCGCGAGCCAGTTGCGTTTTGCTCCTTATACTAAAGGTCTTGCTGGTGTCTGCACTGATCCACCAAGCTTCATTATTATCACTGTTAAAACCGACATCGCTGCGGGACACATCGTTGGCGACTATGGCGTCTAAACCTTTGCGCTTTAGTTTGCCTCGCGCATAGTTCTCTACATCCTGAGTCTCGGCGGCAAAACCCACGACAAAAAGGTGCTTATAGTCACTGGCTGCGGCGCTGACAATATCGATATTTTTTTCCATTTCAAGCGTTACCGCGTCCGCATGTTTTTTGATTTTTTGGGTGGCCACCGTTACAGGTCGGTAATCTGCCACTGCCGCTGCAGCAATCAAAATATTGGCATCTGCGCAGGCACTCATGGTGGCCTTGTGCATATCCGCGGCAGACACCACTGGGATAAGTGTGCAGCGCTCGGGTGGCTCGAGAGTCACTGGCCCTGAGATCAGGGTGACCTCTGCGCCAGCTTCAATGGCAGCCTCGGCTAAGGCATAGCCCATTTTCCCCGAGCTGTGGTTGCTGATATAGCGCACCGGATCAATGGCTTCGCGAGTGGGTCCGGCGGTAATCACGAGCTTTTTGCCACTCAACTGCAGTGAGGCGAAACAGGCGGCAACCTGCTCGACCAACATATCAGGTTGCTGCATGCGCCCTGGGCCAATATCGCCGCAGGCTTGAATGCCACTGTCGGGGCCAAAAATCTTCACCTGGCGCTGGCTGAGTTGTTCCATATTGGCTGTGGTGGCCGGGTGCGACCACATGCCTTGATTCATGGCTGGCGCCACTGCGACTATTGCCGGTGTCGCCAGATAGATAGCATTTAACAAACTGTTGGCGCGGCCGTGGACCATGGTGGCAATAAAGTCGGCTGTCGCTGGTGCGATCAACACCAGATCGGCCCAGCGCGCTAATTCAATATGGCCCATGCCGGCTTCGGCTTCTGGATCGAGTAGGTCCGCATGCACTGGATGACCTGAGAGTGCTTGCAATGTCAGTGGACGAATAAATTCTTCGGCACCTGGTGTCATCACCACACGGACCTCTGCGCCGGCATCCTGCAGTCGCCTGACAACTTCGGCACTCTTGTAAGCGGCAATGCCGCCGCTGACGCCGACTATTATTCGTTTGTTTGAAAGGGTACTCATTAATCGTCCGGACAGCTCTTATAAAGGCTGTAAGATACCATTAAGAAGAGGATTTCTGTAGCAAAAAAATAAGGACTTACTATGGCTATAAGCCACTGGCCGATGAATGAAAGGCCGCGAGAGAAGTTAATTCTTCGGGGGGCGTCGGCACTTTCTGATGCGGAGTTACTAGCAATTTTTCTGCGCACCGGACTGCCGGGAATCACCGCGATTGATCTGGCGCGAGATCTGATTAAGGAGTTTGGCGGTCTCGGGGCACTAATCAGCTCTGACCACACTACCTTCTGCAAAGCTAAAGGCGTGGGCACGGCCAAGTTTGTGCAGCTTAAGGCGTCGGTGGAATTGACCCGCCGTTACTTGCAGGAGCAGCTCGAAGGTCAGCCGGTGTTTACCAGTCCGGAAAAGGTCGGCGATTATCTGTCGGTGCAGATGCGTGATTACAAGCGAGAAGTGTTTGTGATGCTATTGCTAGACAGTAAGCACCAGCTGATTGACACCCATGAGCTGTTTCAGGGAACCGTGGATGCGGCCAGTGTGCATCCGCGTGAAGTGGTCGCTCGTGCGCTGCGCAAAAATGCCGCCGCAGTGATTGTTGCGCACAATCATCCGTCGGGATTGGCTGAGCCCAGTCAGGCCGATATTGATATTACTCGGCGTCTAAAACAGGCGCTCAATTTGGTTGAGATCCGTTTGCTCGATCATCTGATTATTGGTCGTGGTGAGGTCGTCTCTTTGGCTCAGCGTGGCAAATTATGAGCTTAGGCCAATTAAATCCCTCAATAGCTACTAATCCGGCAATTTCGTTTGATTCAGATAGGCCTTTCTGGTATAAATTGCGCCCCTTTGCGGGAGGGTCCTGCAACTAGGGTTAGATATTCAGAATTCACGTGATGAGCGGATTACGATTCGGTCACCACAATTGCAATCAGAGGCAGTAGAAATGTCCAGAGTATGTCAAGTCACAGGCAAGCGCCCAATGGCTGGAAACAATGTATCTCACGCGAAAAACAGAACACGTCGTCGCTTTGAGCCAAACCTTCATTCCCACCGTTTTTGGGTTGAAGCTGAAAAACGCTTTGTTAAGCTGCGTGTATCTACTAAAGGTATGCGTATCATTGACAAGAAAGGTATTGAAACTGTTTTGTCTGAGCTTCTGGCTCGTGGCGAGAAGGTCTAAGGAGACTACTGATGGCTAAATCAGCGAGAGAAAAGATTCGTTTGGTATCTAGTGCTGGCACTGGACACTTTTACACTACAGATAAAAACAAGCGCAATATGCCTGAGAAAATGGAGATCAAGAAGTACGATCCCACTATCCGCAAGCATGTGATCTATAAAGAAGCCAAAATTAAGTAATTGGCCTCGAGCTTGTCGAAAAATCCTGCCGGTTGGTGGGATTTTTTTTGTCTGGTGCTTTTCATTTGCGCTCTCTCGCTTGCTCTCTTTTTGCGCTTTCTCGCTCCATGCGCTTACCTGCTCTCAATTTGCGCTTCCTCGCTCTCAATTTGCGCTTCCTCGCTTAGGTGCGCT
>ERZ767310.17-NODE-17-length-92412-cov-6.821400_pt1 | contig 92412 bp, 88 predicted proteins | sample MGYA00374954_ERZ767310 | MGnify/ENA primary metagenome ERZ767310 (study PRJEB28948, sample SAMN06267188) | marine metagenome | isolation source: Columbia River Estuary | place: USA:Columbia River Estuary, USA | collected 2013-07-23 ...
CATTGACAATGTTTTTTGTAGATCGATAATTTTGTTCTAATCGATAAATTTTGACGTTGTCATAATCTTTTTGGAAGTTCAGAATATTATTGATGTTGGCCCCACGAAACGCATAAATACTTTGCGCATCATCTCCAACAACACATATGTTTTGAAAACGATCAGACAGTGCGCGAACAATAAGATATTGAGAATGATTAGTATCTTGGTACTCATCCACAAGAATATAGCGGAATCGATTTTGATATTTTGCTAACACATCTGGAAATCGTGTAAGTAATTCATTAGTCTTAAGTAATAAATCATCAAAATCCATTGCGCCTGCCTTAAAACAACGGTCTACATATTCTTTGTATATAGCACCCAATTGCGGGCGCTTTGCCATGGTATCTGCTTCTATCAGTTCAGGATTCTGGAAATAGGCACGAACAGTAATTAAACTGTTTTTGTATGAAGAAATACGCGAATGAATTTGCTTGTATTTATATACATCCTTATCTAAATTTAGTTCTTTTATAATTGCAGATACGAGCCGTTGAGAATCCTGTGTATCGTATATAGTGAAGTTTGATGGATATCCTAATTTATCAGCCTCAAAACGTAAAATTTTAGCAAACACGGAATGAAAAGTTCCCATCCATAAATTTTTAGCCTCGCTATCTCCTACAATGGACGCAATTCTTGATTTCATCTCCCTTGCAGCTTTGTTTGTGAAGGTGAGTGCCAAGATATTAAACGGATCTACTCCTTTACTCATCAAATAGGCAATTCGAAACGTCAACACCCTGGTTTTTCCAGAGCCCGCACCCGCAATTACAATCATGGGGCCATCCATCTGTAATGTTGGTGCTAATTGCGCGTCGTTTAGCTGTTCTAAATAGGCTTTCAAATAAAAAAAAAATTAGAACCGTGAAATTAAGTAATGTATTCCTTTTTTAGCTTGGCTTTAACGAATAATTATAAACAATTCACATCATTTTTAAGTGTAGTTCTCTAGTTCTTTTGCAAATTTTATATGCGCTCAATTTTTATCCATTAATTATTTTGATTGTGTTTGTTATGAAATTATTAAATTAGTGCCACAAAATTATTGTTTAAAATGACTGAAAATTTCTTAGGCTTAATGTTGTATTGTATCCCGGCATTGCTTACTGGCGCCATAGCTTTTTTGTTTTTTAAAGAGCATGTTACTAATGAAAATAACAGGCGTAACTTTATGCTTCATAAAAACTATCACAAAGAAATCTTACCTACACGCTTACAAGCTTTTGAACGTTTAACCTTGTTTTTGGAACGTATAAGTGCTCATAATTTACTTTTGCGTGTTCCGCCAATTGCTCCTCAACCTGATGCCTATAAGGACTTGTTGATCAAAACAATTGAGCAGGAGTATGAACATAATTTAGCACAACAAATTTATGTTTCTGAGTCTTGTTGGCAAATTATTTCTGCAGCAAAAAACAACAGTATTAAGTTGATTAGATCATTTGAAATCACTGAGAAAACACCTACTGCAAACGACATGAGCGCAGCTCTATTTGAAACCCTAACACAATCAAAACTTTCACCTCAAATGGCTTTAAACGTACTCAAGGAAGAAGTAGGACTCTTACTAAACTAAGCACAGCATGGTTCAGGATGTTTTGCAAACACCAATTGATTATCTTAAAGGGGTAGGACCTAACAGAGCTTCCTTGTTGCGTTCAGAATTGGGCATTCATACGTTTCAAGATTTAATCCATTTGTTTCCCAACCGCTACATCGATCGTACTCAATTTTATAAATTAAATGCACTAGAACAAAATAATGCAGAAGTGCAAGTCATTGGGCAAATTACAGAAATTAGAGAAGTAGGACAGCAAAGGGGTAAGCGGCTTGTAGCAACCTTTAGAGACAGTACTGGGAAGATTGATTTAGTTTGGTTTCGAGGTCAAAAATGGATTAAAGAGCGTTTAAAACTGCACACAGATTATGTCGTTTTTGGAAAAACAAATCTATTTAATGGCGTTTTTAATATGCCGCATCCGGACATGGAACTCAAAACAGATTTTGATAAAAGTTTAAGCTCTGCTATTCAGCCTATTTATCCATCAACAGAAAAATTATCCAATCGAGGGATTTCTAATCGATCGCTTTCTAAATTAGTTGAACATTTGTTCCAACATGTTGGCAATTCATTCGATGAATCGCTGTCAGACGAAATATTAATACACAATGGATTAATTTCAAAAAAAGACGCTCTAACCAACATCCATTTTCCTAAAAATCAAAAGTTGCTCGCTAGTGCTCAATTTCGATTGAAATTTGAAGAACTTTTCTTTATTCAACTGCAATTGGTATATAAAAATTTGATTCATAAATCAAAAATTAAGGGGTTCCTTTTTGAAACAGTGGGGACTCATTTTAATGAGTTTTATAATAACCATTTGCCCTTCACTTTGACAGCTGCTCAAAAGCGTGTTGTAAAAGAAATCCGGGGCGATATGGGCAGTAACGCACAGATGAATCGATTGTTGCAAGGCGATGTTGGCTCAGGAAAAACTATTGTAGCTTTTTTATCCATGCTTATTGCCATTGATAACGATTATCAAGCCACCCTTATGGCCCCTACCGAAATACTAGCAATCCAACATTTTAACAGCTTGAAGCCCATGTGCGTTGCTTTAGGAATCAACATAGCATTGCTTACAGGCTCATCAAAAACTGCTTCAAGAAAAGAAATACACTCCGGTTTGGAGGGCGGAAGCTTGAATATTTTGGTGGGAACTCATGCCATTTTGGAGGACAAAGTAAAATTTAAAAATTTAGGATTAGCCATCATTGACGAGCAACATCGATTTGGGGTAGCTCAACGCAGTAAATTATGGCACAAAAACACATCGCCTCCTCACGTATTAGTGATGACAGCTACTCCAATTCCAAGAACATTAGCGATGTCGGTTTATGGGGATTTAGACATTTCTGTAATCGATGAGCTACCCCCGGGAAGAAAACGCATTAAAACGGTTCATCGTTATGACATCAACCGCTTAAAAGTATTTGGGTTTATTCGAGAGGAAATAAAAAAAGGCCGTCAAGTTTATATTGTATACCCACTCATTAATGAAAGTCAAAAATTAGATTTCAAAGATTTAATGGATGGCTATGAAAGCATCGCACGAGAGTTTCCTACACCAAATTATCAAATTTCCATTGTCCATGGCCAAATGAAAGCTACAGACAAAGACTTTGAAATGCAACGCTTTTTGAAAGGTGAAACGCAAATTATGGTAGCGACAACAGTGATAGAAGTGGGCGTAAATGTCCCAAATGCATCTGTAATGATTATTGAAAGTGCCGAGCGGTTTGGATTGTCTCAATTGCATCAATTACGAGGACGTGTAGGGAGAGGAGCTGAGCAAAGCTATTGCATTTTATTGACGAGCCACAAACTTGGAAATGACAGCAAAACGCGAATGGAAACGATGGTGCGCTCCTCTGATGGTTTTGAAATTGCTGAAGTAGATTTAAAACTTAGAGGACCTGGAGATATCATGGGAACGCAACAAAGTGGTGTTCTGCGTTTAAAAATAGCTAACATAGTTCAAGATAAAGCGCTCTTATCTTTAGCTCGAACATGGGCTAAAAAAGTACTTAAAGAAGACCCAAAACTAAGTTCACCAAAACATTTGCCCATAAATAAAACATATACTCAAATGGGTAAGTATAAAAACATGTGGAATTACATCAGTTAGTATGGGCTGAGAAAAGCAGCACTCATTTGATTTATATCCTCAAAAACAATCTTGAAATCACGCTCAAAATCTGAATAATACTGCTCCAACTCAAAACTAGCTCGATCCATTCTGGACCGCCCTTGAGTTCTTCTATTCATCCCTGATAAAACACCAGATATCCCTTCAATAGAAGCGTAACTCAATAGCCAATTTCCTTTGGTCATATGGGGGAGTATATATTGCGCTTTTTCAGGCATAATATTAATATTCTTATTTAAAATAGTATAGCAGTGTTGCGCATAGTCTGCTAACGAAATCGAGGTATAAGTAGACCAGTTTTTAGCCAAAAAATGATCAAAAAAAATATCAACAATCACTCCAGAATAATGACTGTAATTTTTATGTAATCTTTTTGTGCTAGTTCTAAAATTGGGATGTGCATCCGTGTGGGTATCAATTTGGCGGTGTAAAAGAATTCCTTGTTGTATCTTAGATGTGTAATCCTTGTATTTTGAACCTTTAACGCTATCTGCAATAAAATTACCGATTAAAACGTCTTCATTGTTCCCAGAAAGATAGAGATGTGCAAGGTAGTTCATGGCATCAAAATTATGAATACTATCTTATAAAACTAGAATTGAAATCTTATATTTGTAAAAACTTTTTAAAATGACTTTAATCAAATCAATTTCTGGAATTCGTGGTACAATTGGAGGTGCTGTTTCCGATAATTTAACACCTATAGATGCGGTTAAATTTGCTGCGGCCTATGGCATGTGGGTTAAGGAGCAACGCAAAAAAACCAATTACAGAGTGGTTATTGGAAGAGATGCTCGAATTTCTGGTGAAATGATTCAAAATTTAGTAATGAACACCTTAATTGGGATGGGAATAGATGTGATTAATTTAGGTCTATCGACAACACCAACTGTAGAAGTAGCCGTGCCCATGGAGCATGCCGATGGGGGGATTATCCTTACTGCAAGTCACAATCCAAAACAATGGAATGCTTTAAAGTTGTTGGATGCAAATGGAGAGTTTTTGAATGCAGCGCATAGCCAACGGGTATTGGATTTAGCAGAACGTGAGGATGTAGACTTTGCAGAAGTTGATGATTTAGGGAAAATTACAGTTAATAATGCCTATTTTGATTTACACATAGATGAAGTGTTAGCACTTGATTATGTTGATGTTGAAGCCATAAAATCATGTAAATTTAAAGTCGTTGTAGACGGTGTCAATTCTACGGGTGGTATTGTTGTTCCGCTATTACTTGAACGTTTGGGCGTAGAACCCATTAAATTGCATTGCACCCCCGATGGACATTTTCCGCACAATCCTGAGCCGCTAAAAGCCCATTTGACCGATTTATCAGATAAAGTAGTACAAACCGGTGCTGATTTTGGTATTGCTGTAGATCCCGATGTAGACCGTTTGGCATTTATGGATGAACAAGGGACATTGTTTGGCGAAGAATACACCTTAGTTGCTTGTGCTGATTTTGTTTTGAGTCAGAACAAAGGGAATACCGTAAGTAATTTGAGTTCCACACGAGCGCTAAGAGATGTTACACAAAAACATGGTGGTGCGTATACTGCCAGCGCAGTAGGTGAGGTAAATGTGGTAAATGCCATGAAAGCAAATAAAGCCGTTATTGGTGGTGAAGGCAACGGTGGAATAATTTTACCAGAGGCCCACTTTGGACGTGATGCTTTAGTAGGCATTGCTTTATTTTTAAGTTTATTGGCCGAAAAACAAATTTCTGTAAGTGCACTCAAAAAGACATATCCTTTGTATTATATGAGTAAGAAGAAAATAGATTTAGACCCCAATATAGATGTTGATGGGCTCTTAGAAGCCATGGAAAACAAATATGCAAACGAAACTTTAACCACTGTCGATGGGGTGAAAATTGACTTTGCAGACTCTTGGGTGCATTTAAGAAAAAGCAATACAGAACCCATCATTAGAATTTATACAGAAGCGCCTTCGCAACAACAAGCCGATAAACTGGCAGATCGTTTTATAGTTGAACTTAAGACTCTTTGATAATATAGTGCTATACAGACATTAGCTATAGCTTTCGGTGTTTCCAACGCTTATGTGTCCATAAATAATATTCTGGAGCTTCAATGATTTGTTGTTCAACATGCTTTAAAAACTGATCTGTAATTGCATAATTTTTATACTCGTTTGGCTGTTCCGCTAAAGTTTGAAATGTAGTTTCGTAAAACCCTCTTTTTATGCGCTTTACAGAGAAGAAAATGACAGGCATATCCAACTTTTTGGCAAGCATTTCTGCACCGGTATGAATTGGAACCTCAATTCCCATAAATGTATTCCAGTGGTAGGCTTTTCCTTTTTTTGGCGTTTGATCGGAGACAAAACCATTCATCGTTAAAACCCCCTTTTTTTTGTTTTCAATAAGGGTAGGGATGGTTTCTTTTGTGGTTACCAAATAACTGTTATAACGTGCTCTTATACCTCGAACAAGCTTATCAAAATATATATTGTTGAGACGTTTGTAAACCGCATAACCACGAAATTTCACATAAGTTTGTATGATAAAAATCCATTCCCAGCTGCCATAATGTGCACACATTAAGACAATGCTTTTATTTTGCTTTTCAAATTCTTTAATAAGCTCAATATTGGTGAATTTAAAACGTGCTTTCATGTCTTCAACACTAATGCTCATCGATTTTATAGCTTCTAAAATCATATCACACAGATGGTGGTAAAATCGTTTTGTAATAAGTTGGCGTTCAGCTTCTGACTTATCAGGAAAAACAAGTTTCAAATTTTCTTGTACAGTTTGTTTTCGATAACCAACAATGTGGTAAAGCACAACATACAAAACATCAGAAACAGCATACAACAAACGAAATGGCAAGATAGAAACAAACCAAAGTAAAGGATAGATAAGCACGAAGGCTAATAATTGCATAAATTAAGCTTAAATTTACATTGCAAAGATAATTTATTTTAAGTGATTTAATAACTTTAGTTCATGAACATACACACCTTAGTCATTATTGCAGCAAATCTTTTTATTTCGTTACGCGGATTTCGAGACTACTCATTTTTTGAACAGTACAAATTTAATGTTGGTGCTTTACGAAATGGAGAAAATAAACGATGGATTAGTTCCGGTTTTTTACATGTTGATTGGCAACATTTCATATTTAATATGTTTACGCTTTATATTTTTGCATCCATAGTCATTAATCAATTAGGGGTGTTTAATTTCTATTTGGTTTATATAGTAAGTTTACTCTCTGGTAATCTTTTTTCATTTTATTTTCACAAAAATGAATCTCGATACAGTGCGGTAGGTGCTAGTGGAGCTGTTACGGGTATACTATATGCTGCTATATTGCTTAATCCCGGGATGAGCTTATATCTTTATTTTATACCCATACCAATTCCTTCGTATATAGTTGGAGTGGGGTATTTGCTGTTTTCGATCTACGGTATGAAAACACGTTTGGGAAACATTGGACATGATGCACACTTTGGTGGAGCCGTTGGAGGCTTTTGCCTGACACTTATTGTTGCACCTTGGGTAATGGAAAATCAACTTTGGGTTGTATTATTGCTGGCAGCACCCATCGGATTACTGATGTTTCTAAAAAAGAACAACAAACTTTAGTCGAGTAGCTCAGCTATTTTTGCTTCTAATCCTCGACCTCTTAATCTTTCAGCTAATATGATTCCTTTATCATCTATGATAAAGGTAGCCGGAATAGATGAAACATTATAAAGCTTTGCTACTGGGTCATTCCAAAACTTCAAATTAGAAACATTATACCAAGTCAGTTTATCTTTAGCGATCGCATCAATCCAGCGCTGTTTTTGATTTTGGCGGTCTAAGGAGACACTGATAATTTCTAATCCTTTGTCGTGGTATTGTTCATACAAACGTACATAGGTTGGGTTTTCTATGCGGCAGGGTTTACACCAAGAAGCCCAAAAATCAATAATGGTAACTTTCCCCTTAATAGCACTCATGGTGATGGCTTTACCATCTGGGTTTGGCGCAGTAAAATCTGGAGCTTTCTCTCCTATAACTATATTATTAGCTGCACTCACAATATCAATTCTTTGCTGAATTTTCTGTGCGATTATTTTATTATAATTTTTGCTTAATAGATCATTGTTCATCAAAGCTAAAATTTCTTTAGTTTTAGAAACATCAAATGTCTGTTGAGCAGTAATACCTTCTAACAACATTAGCGAGAAGTCAGAATTAGGAAATTCCAATAGAAAATTAAAACCAAAGTTTTTCAATTCTTCTCTTAAGCTATTGTTACGCTCTTGAATACGCTCAATTTCCTCGGGCTTTTCTCTAACCGAAGCGTATTCCTTTCGTAGAGCGCTCAATTCATCAATTAGTACAGCGTAACCAGATTTGTATGCATTAAAAATGTCGTTGTTATCCCCACCATCTACAGTAGATTTTTGAATACTATCCTTATAAGCAACAACATTAATTTCTGCTGATTCCAATACAAAAAACACTTGTCCGCGAACTCCATCTATAGCAAGTGAGCGCATTTCGGGAGTAAGAACCTCTCCTTTAAATAAAAATCGTCCACCCATGGCAATAGCAGTATCAACAGCTGTTGCTGACCTGCCATTATCGTTGCGCATTATGTAAGCACGAACCCCGTCTAATACGCCATCTGCTTCAACATTTACAGAGTAGGTTTGCTCTAGTTTATCTGTAGATTTACAGCCTAAAAAGAGTGCGAAAAAGCAAAACAATAAGAATTTATACATAATTTTCATAGGATAAGAGTTTCTGCAAAAATAAATTAAATTTTAATACACCCTTGGTTTGAAGTAATATTAATATTTTTGTCAAAAGTTTGAATATGACCAATAAGGACACAATTATTGCTCTTGCCACTGCATCTGGAGCTGGTGCCATCGCAGTATTGCGTGTTTCAGGACCAAGAGCGATAAGTGTTTCTAATACACTGTTCAAATCTATTCACGACAAAAATCTTTTGAATCAACCAACGCATACGATTCATTTGGGGCATATTGTCGATGTTGATCGGGTTTTGGATGAAGTGCTGGTGAGTATTTATAAAAATCCACAATCTTATACTGGAGAAGATGTCGTCGAAATTTCGTGTCACGGCAGTAGCTATATTCAGCAAGAAATCCTACAGTTGTTTATAAGAAATGGCTGTCGTTCGGCCAATCCAGGCGAATTTACTTTACGTGCTTTTCTAAATGGAAAAATGGATTTAAGTCAGGCTGAAGCCGTAGCCGATTTGATTGCAAGTGACAGCGCAGCAGCGCATCAAATTGCAATGCAACAAATGCGTGGGGGTTTTAGTTCTGAAATCAAAAAGCTTCGAGAGGAATTGCTCAATTTCGCCTCTTTAATTGAATTGGAATTAGACTTTTCAGAAGAGGATGTAGAGTTTGCCGATCGTAGCCAATTTGAAGACCTTTTGCAACGCATTGTGAAGGTTTTAAAATACCTTATTGATTCTTTTTCGACAGGAAATGTCATCAAAAATGGCGTTCCAATATCAATCATCGGAGCCCCAAATGTGGGTAAATCTACACTACTCAACGCACTTCTTAACGAAGACAAAGCCATTGTGAGTAACATCGCCGGAACAACGCGTGATGCTATTGAAGACGAACTAATCATTGAAGGTATAAAATTCCGCTTTATTGATACCGCAGGAATTCGTCAAACGGATGATACTGTAGAGTCAATAGGCATTAAGAAAACTTTTGCAAAAATGGCTGAATCTCAAGTCATCATTCAATTGATTGATGCTTCCGTAATTTCAAAAGCTAATGCAGCTGATATTTTAGCCTCACTCGAAGAAACTAAAGCACAATATCCTGAAAAAGAAACACTTGTGGTGTTGAATAAAATGGATTTAGCAGACAAAGTATTGCTGTCCAAAGTCTTTTCTGAACTTGAACCATTGCACATGAGCGCAAAAACTGGCACAGGGGTAGAGTTACTCAAAACAAAACTTTTGGACATGGTACATACGGGCAAACTGCAAAACAATGATACTATCATTACTAATGCCCGTCATTATGATGCGTTAAGGCTGGCTTTAGAAAACATACAAAAAGTGCAAGATGGAATGCAATCAGGACTCTCTGGGGATTTGTTGGCCATAGACATTCGTGAAGCCCTCTATCATTTTGGTCGCATTACTGGCGAGATCTCTACAGACGACCTATTGGGTAATATCTTTGCTAATTTTTGTATCGGGAAGTAATAAATATTTTTTAACGTTATTTATCTATTAAATAAAAAAAAGCCTGTGATAATTGTATCACAGGCTTTTAGATAGTTATGGTAGTAATACTTATTCTTTGATAATTTTTACAGTTTTACTTTTGTTTTCAGCCTTGATTTTCAGCATATACATACCAGGGTTTAAAGTACTAAGGTCTAATCTGTTGTCGTTCAGTAAATCAGCGTTAGATTTCAGTACTAATTGACCTAATTGATTAAACACTTCAACACTATCTAGCCCTGAAAGGTTATTGATTGTGACCACATCTTTCACAGGGTTTGGACTAACAACTATAGAATTAAGTTGATTATCATTAAAAGATAATACGTTTGAACTTGTTGTAAATGACCAAATAGGGCAACTAGCAGCAACAGCAGAGCCTCCGGCATTTTTGGGCACAACTTGCCAGAAGTATGTAGTTCCTGTACTTAGACCATAAAGTCTAAAACCGTCATTTGCTGTAGTATCACCTAATAAACTTAACGTTGAACTATCAGTACCAAAATAATAATCATAAGCCGTCGGCGCATCACCGGTCACACCTGGAGACCAAGTAAAAAGGTAATGTTGGTCGGCAGCGGTAATAGAACCATCATTATTCATATCTCTATCGTTAGTTAAGTTTACTGTAGCTTCATCTGCTGGATTGGGTGTTGTAGCTGGTGATGGAATAGAAGCGTTCTGATTTTCTAGAGTTAAATTGTAAATAAGCCATCCATCTCCCCAAGTTTGAGTCAACACCCAAGCAATGTAAATATCTTGACCTTCATAAGCAGATAAATCAACGGACCTTGAATTTGTACCATTAAAAATTTCTGTTGCTGAAAGCGAACTTAAAGTGGTAAAAGTACTAATATCTGTTTGTGAGGTTGTAGAAACCCGCACACTCATTGCTGAAGGCTCATAAGGTATACTATAGGCGGTTTGCTCATTAAAGTTAAGCATCGAATTTGTAATCCCTATACTTGTCAAAGGACTTACAAGCCAGTCCTGTGTTTCAAATCCAGCATTTTCATCCAAACACATCGCTAATCCATTTCCGGATGTAAAAGTATTACCCATCCATGATTGATCTGTAGATGATTCTCCATCACCAGCAAAAATTGCCCATGTCGATGGAATAACTCCTCCATCAAAACTTTCTGGAAATTGAGCATGACTTGCAAAGCTACATAGAATGGTAAATGATAGTAAATAAGTAATTTTTTTCATAAATATATTTTTTTAAATTTTGAATAAATTTATGTATTTTTTGTTAAATAAAAAAAAACAGATTTAAATTTCAATTATCATTAAATTATTGAGTGTATTTAAATATGTAATTCAATAGATAGGCGAGTATATTTAAAATAATTCAAGTCATAAATTCCTAAAACCTTATATTTAACTTGACTATTCAAAACAAAAGTGTTTAATGCTATACCTTAAACTATTTTCAAAAAATTCATAAAAAAATTTAAATCACAAAAAAAAAGCCTACCAAACGGTAGACTTTGTAGTATAATTTTTGTTCAAGTAATTATTCTGTTTGTGTAGCAACATGAGCCTCAATCTGAGCTTGCATCCCTGAAACATCCATCCAGTCAGAGAACATGACAACTTTTCCATCCTCATTAAAAGCAATTACAGCGTACCATTTGTTATATATAGTTGCACCTGTAGCAGTGTGAGTGCCTGTCCAAGTTCCATAAACGCGAACTCCATTTGGTTCAGAGGTTGACTCTCCAACTTCGGAGTAGTAAGACCCTCCCCAATAGGCACCCTTAGAATCTATTCCTCCATCTCCAGGTAAAAAGGTTAAATTGTCAAATTCCTCAAAATATTGTTTAGCAATATTAACCATATCGTCTTTGCCTAAAATTTTATTTCCATTCCATACCGGAGGACTCCATTTTACAGTGTCGGCCAAATAAGCTGCAACTAAGCTACTGTCTTCAGTTTCAAAACCTTTGACATGATGTTCCAAAAATGATGTGTAATTTTTTTTAAATGTATCTTTTTGTGCTTCAGTTGGTCCTGTAACAGCATCTTGACAAGATGTCAAAACAATTAGAGTCGTAAATGCTAAAAATAAATTTTTCATATTGTAGTGGTTTAGTTAATAATATATTGCAAAGTACAATCTTTATTTTTAAATCAAAAATGACTGAACTAGAATAAAGATTACTGCCGTAAAACCATCAAATTGGCTTTGTAACCCGTGGTCAATAACCATTGTCCGGAGCCAATAATGCTTCCATTATCGTCATAAACTTTAAGTTCTGCAGTATTGGGACTAGAAGTCCCTTCATTTAAGGCATAAAACTGTATAGAATTTAGCCCTTCATCCAGTTCTATATCCATCACATAGCCCGAATTTCTAAGAACAATATTAGGGTGAAGCACAACTTTATTAAGCATTAATTTAATACGGTCACCATCTTCATACTCATGGTCACGACATACGATGCGTATGTATTTTGATTTTGTTTTTATGTTGCCCAAATAATAATCTTTTCCGTATTTGGATACATCTTTCTGATTTTCACTAAACTTTTGTTTGATTTCCCATGTGGGATCCACCACATCTCGAGGAGCTGAAATACTTCGTTCTTGTTTCGAAAAGCCATCAATGGGAGGGATGCCCATTGTTATTTTTACATCCTTCGTTGTTAACCCTCTTATGGGTGAAAGTTCTAGTATAGATGATGAGTTTTCATCGATCTTTCCTATTTCTTTTGCCTTAATCCGCAATGTTTTTCGTGCTGTTTCAGGTTGCGCATTACATAATTGTAACCCAATAAAAACAAAAATATAAATTAAAAATCGTTGCATATAGGTGCACTGGTTAATGACAGTAAAGATAAACACTTGAAACAAAAAACATACCAATCTTTTTAATTCGTGTAATATAAAGTAGGTTCTTCAAATTTTATATCTTTAAGAATTGTAAATCATTCCGAAAAAAATCTTTTTATCTGCTGTAAAATGACTCAAATGAAGTATAAGATCATTCAAGATTTAAAAAATATTTCTGGTGCGAAATACATCCTAACAGCAAATTGGCACAAAAAAAGGTATTCCAAGGGCTGGCGGTATGGAGAAGGCGAGGCCTTGGCTGTTGCTAAACCAGCTACCTTATTGGAAATTTGGAAGCTTTTGGAGGTTTGTGTTTCACATGATCTTATCGTCATTATGCAAGCAGCTAATACAGGACTTACAGGTGGATCTACGCCTTACGGATATGATTATGACAGGCCAATAGTAATCATCAATACAATGCGTGTCAATGGTATACACGTCATCAATGAAGGACAGCAAATTATTGGGTTGTCTGGAAGTACTTTATTTGGATTAGAGAATCTATTAGAGCCTTATGGTAGAGAACCACACTCTGTAATTGGCTCTTCATGCATTGGTGCTTCTATTGTTGGTGGTGTTTGTAATAATTCTGGTGGAGCATTGGTTAAAAGAGGTCCTGCGTACACAGAATTATCCCTTTATGCCAAAATTACTGATGATGGCGAATTGGTACTTGTTAATGATATTGGCATAGATCTCGGGAATAATCCTGAAGAGATTTTAACAAATTTGGAGCAGAAGAAATACTCTACTCACCAAATAAAATATCCAAAAAAACGTGCCTCAGATAATACATATCACAAAAGAGTACGCGATGTAGATGCTGATACTCCAGCACGATTTAACGCTGACGGTAGACGATTATATGCTGCGTCTGGTTGTGCCGGTAAGATTGCGGTTTTTGCTGTACGTTTGGATACTTATAAAGCGCCTAAACGCAGTCAAGTTTTTTATGTAGGCTCAAATGCTGCTAACACCTTTACACATATTAGGCGAAGTATTTTATCAGAATTTAAAACATTGCCTTCTTCTGGTGAGTATTTGCACCGTGATTGCTATGATGCAGCTAAAAAATACAGTAAAGACACCTTTGTAGTAATCGATAAGTTAGGACCAAATTTTATCCCTAAGCTGTTTGGCTTTAAACGTAAAATAGATTTATTGGCAGAAAAGTTTAGTATTCTACCCATCAAGTTTTCTGATAAGTTAATGCAGTTTCTAAGCTACTTTTGGCCCAATCATCTGCCAAAGCGCATGGAAATGTATCGTGATAAGTACGAACACCATTGGGTTATTGAAATGGCTGATGATGGGATTGATGAAGCCAAATTATTTTTCGCTGATTTTTTTAAATCTAATGAAGGTAATTTTTTTATATGTACCCCAAAAGAAGCAAAAAAAGCACTGCTGCACCGCTTTGTTGCCGCTAGTGCTATTGGACGCTACCACGCGCTGAATCAAAAGGATTTAGGAGAGATGATGTCTATGGATATTGCTTTACCAAGAAATGAAAAAAACTGGTTTGAGCAGTTACCAGAAGCAATGAACGATAAATTTGAGATGAAACTTTATTACGGCCATTTATTCTGTCATGTGTTGCACCAAAACTACATTGTAAAAAAGGGAGTTGATGCAGATGCCCTAAAACAAGAGTTGCTTAAAATTTATGATGAACGAGGTGCTGAATACCCAGCCGAACACAATGTTGGTCACGAATATGCAGCAAAGCCTAGCTTATTTAAATTTTATAAAAAATTAGATCCAACTAATGGATTTAATCCAGGAATTGGAAAAACAAGCAAATTAAAATATTGGAAGTAAATGTTATTTTGCCTTTGGTATGCGGTTTGCCCAAATTATTAAAATAACTAACCCAAATACAATCGTTGCAGCAATTACTTTTACTTGAAGTATTTCTGTAACTTTTAAGAAGTACATAGTTACACTGGCATCAATTGTGGCAGCACCCGTGAGCAGTAGGATGTTGCGTGCTGTTGTGCTAACTTTTTCGATGTCAATTTTCTTTTTCTTTTCTACCGACATCGTGTTGTAACCCGCCAATAGACTGGGGTGTTTTTTCACCATTAACCCGATAAAAACCAATAGCAAGCCTGTAAAAATAAATCCTTGTAGCATTTTGTGAAATTTACATGCTAAATTTAAGAAATCTAAAACATTTATTCATTTGTAATTTTTTACTTTTGAAGAAATTAGTAGGGATGAATAACGATTTAGGGAATTATCGAAAGTCTTATGATAAAGGCAGCTTGTTAGAAAGCGGTATTTCAGGCAATCCTTTAGAATTATTTCAAAAGTGGTTTTCTGAAGTTGATCAGCATTTTCCACAGCATGAAACCAATGCGATGACTTTGTCTACCCTCGGTTTGGATGGCTTCCCAAAGGGCCGTGTTGTGCTTTTGAAAAAATACATGCAGCAAGGGTTCATTTTTTACACCAATTATGAAAGTGAAAAAGGAAAATCCATAATTGCTCATCCAAAAGTGAGTTTATCATTTCATTGGGCAGGCGCAGAGCGGCAAGTCATCATAAAAGGAAAAGCTGAAAAAATTGCAGTTGATGTTAGTGATGGCTATTTCGAATCCCGTCCAAGAGGGAGTCAATTGGGCGCTCATGCGTCTCAGCAAAGTACTGTGGTTCCAAATAGACAAACATTAGAAAATCAGCTTAAAACACTAGAAGAAAAATTTAAAAACAAGTCCATTCCACGACCAGAATTTTGGGGAGGATTTATTGTGAAACCTATTGAAATTGAATTTTGGCAAGGGCGAGCCAACAGATTACACGATCGTATTCGTTATCAGCTTCAAAGTGATTTAAATTGGAAAATTGAACGTTTATCGCCCTGAAATATTAATCTTGTTCTCAGCCATGTATACTTTGTGATGTTCCAAGCTTTTTCATGATTTTAGCTTCAAATTTTAATAAGCTTTCCCATTTCTGATCGACTTCAAGCCGATTACCATAGTGACGCGCAAATTTGATAAACATGGTGTAATGGTGCGCCTCGCTAATCATCAGTTTTTTGTAGAATTTTGCTAATTTTTTATTGCTCAGATGTTCAGAAAGGAGTCTAAAGCGTTCGCAGCTTCTGGCTTCAATTAATGCAGCATAAAGTAAGCGGTGTACAAGCTGAGTTGTACGGCTACCCCCTTTAGGAAAAAACGTTATAAGCTGATGAACATATTCATCTTTACGGTCACGTCCAAGTGTATAGCCATTCTCTAAAATTAAGTCATGTACCATCTTAAAATGGCTCATTTCTTCTTCAACTAAAGCGGTCATTTCTTGTACTAATTCCGTGTATTCGGGAAAACTAACAATAAGTGAAATGGCTGTACTGGCGGCTTTTTGTTCGCAAAAGGCATGATCGGTCAGAATCTTTTCAAGATTCATTTCTGCGATATTGACCCAGCGTGGGTCGGTAGGAAGTTTTAGGCCTAACATGAGCTATAAATCTAAGTTAAACGTTTGTTTTAATGTTTCTAATGCTGGATTTTTTTTCAAAAGCTTTGCGTATTTATCTTCGGATGTGTACGCATATTTTTTATCCATGGCTTCATTTACACTAATTTCCAAGCGAATATTAAAATTGTTTAAAGATTTACGTAAGAATTGTAATAGATCAAATTGGTTTCGTTCTACTTCAATTTTATTTGTTGAATTAGGAAATTCCAACTGAATCACATCATCATCTGTTAGTTTTGGCGTGTCAATTTTAAGTATTGCAGCAAGGTTATATTTTCCTTTTTTTTCAAGCTTATCAACAAAAGTATCCCAATATTCATTTAATTGGTCTTGAGTAAAAGAATCGGAGGGAAGATCTTCTTCTTTAATCTCAACATCCATTTGTTTGATCTGATGTGCCTTTTTCTGCTGTATACTTTTTAGCGATAAGCCCGAAGCCTGTCTTTTGATTCCTTTTATGACTGGCGCTTCAATTTTTGGTGGATTATACTTCGTTTCGGGTTCTTCAACAGAGGGTAGTTCTGTAGAAGAATTAACAGAATTTGTCTGAGGAATATTTTGGTCCGATTCAGTCTTAGATTCAGAAAGATTCTTATCCTTAAAAAAATAGGCAGGTATTATGAAGCCCTCAGACTTTTTTTTTTCTCCATCAAAATTGATAGAGGCTAGTTTCATTAAGCAAAGTTCTACTAAAAGCCGTTGATTTCTACTCGTTTTGTACTTTAGGTCACAATCATTGGCAAGAGAAATAGCTTCCTTGAGGAATGTGGGGCTTGTACGTTCTGATTGAAGCTTGTAGCGCTCTTTTGTATCTGCACCAAGCTCTAAAAGCTCTAGTGTTTCTGTTGATTTTGCAACATAAAGATCTCTGAAGTGTGAAGCTAAACCTGCAATAAAATGCTGACCTTCAAAGCCTCTAGCTAAAATTTGATTAAATTGAATTAGTAAAGATGGGATAGCGTTGTCTAATATTAGATCAGTAATCTTGAAAAAAGTTTCATAATCGAGTACATTTAGATTTTCGGAAACTGCTTTTCGCGTAAGATTTTTCCCTGAAAAACTTACTACTCTGTCAAATATAGAGAGTGCATCACGCATTGCGCCATCAGCTTTTTGGGCGATGATATGCAATGCATCATCTTCAGCATCAATATTTTGTGCTTTAGCGACAACTTTTAAATAGTTTTTAGCATCCGTTACTGTTATCCGTTTGAAATCAAATATTTGACAACGTGAAAGAATTGTTGGAATAATTTTATGCTTTTCGGTTGTTGCTAATATAAAAATGCAGTGTTTTGGTGGCTCTTCTAATGTTTTTAGAAATGCATTAAAAGCATTAGAGGACAGCATATGAACTTCATCAATAATATAAACTTTATAGCTTCCGACTTGTGGTGGTATGCGAACTTGATCGGTTAGGTTTCTTATGTCATCAACAGAGTTGTTGGATGCAGCATCAAGTTCAAAAATATTGAATGCGTAGTCCTCATTTTCGTCAACAGAACCATTGCTGTTAATCATTTTAGCAAGTATGCGGGCACAAGATGTTTTACCCACGCCACGAGGGCCTGTAAAAAGCAGTGCTTGGGCCAAATGGTTTTCTTTTATTGAATTTTCAAGTGTCTGGGTAATAGCAGATTGACCAACGACATCTTTAAATGTTTTTGGTCTATATTTTAAGGCAGATACAACGAAATTTTCCATCTTTAACAAATTTAAAAATTCGTGTGGAATCTCAATAATTAAAGAGAGATAAAAAACAGACTATTTATTAACAATTTATGTATTTTTGCAGCAAAGCAGATCGCCTTATCGCTATTCGCTTTTGCGACTAGAGGAAAGTCCGAACACCATAGTGCAGCATAATGGTTAACAGCCATCGGCCGTGAGGTTAGGAAAAGTGCAACAGAAAGAATGTACAGGTTAAGCTGTAGTGAAATCAGGTAAACTCTATGCGGTGCAATGCCATGTAAACCAGCGTTTGAGCGCAGCACGTGCAATGCTGAAGGGTAGGCAGCTAGAGCGTATTGGTAACAATACGTGTAGATAAATGATAAGGGCTCTTATGAGAACAGAATTCGGCTTATAGATCTGCTTTTTTTATCTAAAAAAACTAAAACAATTTCCACCGTAGGTTTTTAATTCTTCAAAATGATTAAGATCTTTTAAATCCGTTTGTTTGGCGTGTTCAATAATCAATAACCCATCATTGTTTAGATATTTATTTTCAAAGATAAGTGAACTCATTAACTCAAAACTCTCTATTTCCAATGCATATGGGGGATCAGCAAAAATAATATCAAAAGTTTGCGTATTACGTTCCAAAAATGAAAATACATCACTTTTTAGAACGTCTATAGGCATGTTAAATTCTGCTGCTGTCGACTCAATAAATTTTGTGCATCGAAATTCTTTATCAACAGCCAAAACGGACAATGTTCCTCTAGAACAAAATTCATATGCGATATTGCCAGTACCCGAAAATAAATCAAGTACAGATAAATCTCTAAAATCGTATCGATGCATTAAAATATTAAACAATGCTTCTTTGGCCATATCCGTTGTAGGGCGCACTGGTAAATTCTTTGGTGCCTTAAGTCGTCGCCCTTTGTATGTTCCCGATATAATACGCATCAAAAACTATTTAAAAGCGTAAAGTTATTGGTAGTATCATCAACAGAAAAACGCATTTTGTTCGAAGATAGCAAGGATATATTTCGAATGTATTTGTAAGCTATATCGTAAAACGGATCATTTTTTTTAATGTTGCCCATAAACTTGCACTCGAACTGTTCAGGATTTAGTCCTAATTGTTCAGCGGTAAATAATATGTAGTATATGAAGTCTTCTTTGGTTTGGTATTCAAATCGATTGTAGAGTTTTAATTCATTTTGTTGGGTTACAACCAAATCAAAATAATTCATACCAACATGTACATACATTGACTCGTTGTTGTTGTTTTTTTGGATTTGCAGAATATGATCCAAAGCGATTGTCGTGCTGTGTTTATACTCAAAGCTACCAAATCGTTCAAATATGTAGTTGTTAATGTTTACAAAGGGAATATAAACCACCATAAGGTCTTCGTTTTTTATCACATCATAAGTGATAAAATCGGTTTTGAATATTTTTGTGTTATACTTAAGGTAGTCCGAGAGATGTTCTTCTTCAAAAACTGCGGCAGGGACTAAGGTCATCATTTCATTATCGTGAATGACAGTAGTTTTTGAGAATGACTCTTTCAATTTCTCATTGGTATTGAAAAAGTGCATTAACTGATCTAAAACTTGCTTTGGGGTATTTGTTTTTTCAAATGAATAATTGATTAAATCACGTATAGAATTGTTTTCTAATATCAAAAAAGAAAGTCCATTCAAGCTTACTTGAATGGACAATGAAACCTCTTTTTCAAGGTTTTTATTGATCTTTTGAATAGTTTTTTGGCCAGTTCCCATTTGTATTTACCTCTTCCATTGAACCAACTTTTAATGTTGGTCCGTTAACGCCTTCTACAGAAACAACTTCTTTTTCCTTATTTATCAGGTTTTCATCCTGACCGAATAGTAAAATATCTTTTTGCACTGAGGCTTCAAATACAGGAATGTTTATATTGTTTTGATTTACCACACCTGTTTGAAGTTTAAATTGCTCGCCTTGTTTTCCAACAGGAACATTCATCATTGTTTTATATCGTGGGTCTGCACCAAACAAAGAGTCTTTTACAGCAACATATCCAAGGGTGTCAATGATAACAATATCTTTGGTAGTATCAACTCCATAACGACGAGTCAATACTTCGTCTATAATTGTAGAATCACGACGCTGTGTAATCGTAAATTTTTCGTTTTCAATAAAATTTACCAATGAGTCCCAGTTATTTTGAAATACACCAGTTACAGTTTTGTGTGCAAGTTGAGCATCTCTAATATCTTTAAGATTTTCTATAGCAATCTTGTAGCGCTTTTCTTTGAGTTGATTAAATTGAATTTCTCCATAGACAGACATAAAAGTAATGTAGCCTAAAAAGATGATTATAGCCCAAAGGATAATGAGAATTGGGGTTTTGAATTTTTTTGGGATAAAGTTGTCGATTGCCCATACAATCAAAATAGTCAAAAGTATGACCGCGATAATTGAAATAATAACCATGTTTTTTGTAAAATTAAATTCAGACCAGACAAATCTACAATTTTTTTTTATTCATTAAAGTGAAAGCACGCAAAAATCATTCTTATATTTGAACAAAAAACTCCTCTTCCCAATTTTATGACAGCATCAGAATTTTATAAACTATTGAAATTGGGATTTCCTTTTGCACCAACATTAAAGCAAGATGCTGGCTTGCAACAACTTGCAACATTTATTACCTCTTCATCCAAACAACATGTTTTTTTACTGAAGGGCTATGCTGGTACAGGAAAGACTACCATCATAGGGACTTTGGTCAAAAATATATGGAAGGCCAATAAAAGCGCTGTTCTTTTGGCCCCAACTGGAAGAGCTGCAAAAGTAATTTCGACCTATGCATCAACCCAAGCTTTTACAATTCATAAAAAAATATACATACCGCGAACAGATAAAAGTGGCAAAATATCTTTTGTATTGTCTCCGAACAAACATAAAAACACTCTATTCATAGTCGACGAAGCTTCTATGATTTCGGATCATTCAAATCAAGGTGGCTTGTTTGGAAGTGGCGCGCTTTTAGACGATCTACTGCAATTTGTTTACTCTGGTATCAATTGCAAACTACTCTTGATGGGGGATACCGCCCAATTGCCACCAGTTAAACTTGAAATTAGCCCTGCTTTAGATGCTGCTAAACTCGAGCTTAATTACAATAAAACTACTCAAGAGATTGAGCTTGATGAAGTTGTACGTCAAGCGCAAGATTCAGGGATACTATTCAATGCAACTTTATTAAGAGAGTCTATTTCAAATCAATTTTTTGATAATTTTAAATTTAAAATCAAAGGGTTTAAAGATATTATTCGATTAGATGATGGTCATGAAATTCAAAATGCACTAAGTGAATCTTACAGTGCTAACGGATCAGAAGACACTGCCTTAATTGTTCGTTCAAACAAGCGTGCTAATGCATACAATCAACAAATTAGATCACGAATATTATTTAACGAGCACGAGCTAACAGCTGGAGATTTTCTTATGATTGTCCGTAATAATTATTTTTGGTTAAAGCCAACTAGTACTGCTGGGTTTATTGCCAATGGTGATATTATTGAAGTCTTAGAACTGTTTAGTATTAAAGAGCTTTACGGATTTAGATTTGCTGAAGTTAAGATTCGCATGGTTGATTATCCTAAAATGAAGCCATTTGAAACTGTTTTGATGTTAGATACCATAAGTTTAGAAACGCCCTCATTGCCTTACGAAAGGGCCAATACACTATACCAAGAGGTTCTTAAGGATTATGCCAATGAAACTTCTGGTTACAAAAAATTTATTGCCGTCAAAAAGAATAAATACCTCAATGCATTACAGGTTAAGTTTTCCTATGCAATTACTTGTCACAAGTCACAGGGAGGTCAATGGGATACGGTGTTTGTTGAGCAGCCCTATCTACCAAACGGTATTGATGTCGACTATCTTCGTTGGCTATATACCGCACTAACAAGAGCCAAGGAAACCTTATATTTGATTGGTTTCAAAGAAGATTATTTTGAAATATAAACTAATCTTTAAATATTTATATTTAAAAAAATAGTAAATTTACTTTCATTAATTATGTCTATGAATGTCATCGCAATGATTCCCGCACGCTACAGTGCTAGCCGTTTTCCTGCAAAACTCATGCAAGATTTAGGTGGTAAAACAGTGATCTTGCAAACGTACCTAGCTACTGTGAATACAGGTCTCTTTGATGCAGTATACGTTGTAACAGATAGTCAAATCATTTTTAATGAAATTGAGCGCAACGGCGGTTCAGTGCTTTTGAGTCAAAAGCAACACCAGTCTGGAAGCGATCGAATAGCAGAAGCCATAATCGATATCCCCTGTGATATTGTAGTTAACGTTCAAGGAGACGAACCTTTTACAGAACGTGAAAGTCTATCAAAATTATTGTCAGTTTTTAAACACGACGTAGGCAATGAAATTGACCTTGCATCCTTGATGGTCAGAATTGATGACCAAGATGAAATTCACAACCCCAATTGTGTTAAAGTTATAACTGATAAGAATAATTTTGCTCTTTATTTTTCACGCAGTCCTATCCCGTACCACAGAGATAAGGAAATAGACGCCCACTATTTTAAACACAAAGGCGTATATGCTTTCCGAAAAAAACCTCTTTTAGATTTTACTAAATTGTCTAATGAAAATCTTGAAGTTTCTGAGAAAATCGAGTGTATTCGTTTTTTAGAACATGGTAAAAAAATCAAAATGGTTGAAACCCATGTCGCAGGAATAGAGATTGACACAGCTGAAGATTTAGCCAAAGCCAAGAAGTTATGGCAATCAAATATAAACCCTTCCCAAATCTAAAACTATGAATTTTAAAAATTTCCCTATGGTATCTAAGGTCGTATTCGGCCGAGGTAGTTTCAATCAAATAAACGAAATTATTGAACCGAAGCGCTTAAATGAACGTGCTCCGTTTATTTATTTAATTGATGATGTTTTTGAATCAAATACAAGTTTAATTTCTCGAATATCTTTACTCTACGACGATTATATTATTTTCATTTCTAGTGAGGAAGAACCCAAAACCACTCAAGTCGATACTTTAGTTGAAGACATCATTTTAAAAACAAAAGCAATCCCATCGGGCATCATAGGAATTGGAGGTGGAACTGTTATGGATCTAGCTAAATCTGTTTCTGTTATGTTAACTAATAACGGTTCAAGCGAGGAATACCAAGGCTGGGATTTACTGAAATATCCTGGTGTATACCATGTTGGTGTTCCTACAATTTCTGGAACTGGTGCAGAAGTATCGCGAACTGCTGTTTTGTCTGGATCAAAGCTAAAATTAGGCTTAAATAGTGATTTTACACCCTTTGATCAAGTGATTCTAGACCCAGAATTAACTAGTGGTGTGGAAAAAAATCAATGGTTTTATACCGCCATGGATTGTTTTATTCACTGTGTAGAATCGCTTAATGGTAATTTTATAAATTCTTTTAGTAAAAGCTATGGAAAAATGGCCTACAGTCTTTGTTTGGATGTCTTTCTAAATGATGATCTTAATCTAGAAGAAAAACAAAATAAACTCATGATGGCATCTTGGCATGGGGGGATGAGTATCGTATATTCTCAAGTTGGTGTAGCACATGCCTTGAGTTATGGGTTGTCTTATGTGCTAGGAGTTAGGCATGGACTAGGTAATTGCCTAGTTTTCAACCATCTCGAAGAATTTTACGCTAAAGATGTGACTCTATTCAAACAAATGATCGATAAACACCAAATTTCACTACCAAAAGGAATTTGCAAATCAATCAGTCAACAACAGCTCAACAAAATGATTGACGTAGCCATGAATTTAAGCCCGCTTTGGGAAAATGCAATTGGTCCAGATTGGAAATCTGTAATCACAAGGTCAAAGTTGGAAAAGTTATACCTAAAAATGTAATGATTAAATATATTTCTAAGCTTATATATTACAAGTTATTGGGGTGGAAAACTACGGGTTTTATTGATTTCAGTCAGGTTAAAAAAGCAGTAATTATCGCTGTGCCACACACAAGCTGGCATGATTTCTATATTGGCGTATTATTGCGCTCTGTTTTGGGAATTCAAGCAAATTTTGTTGGAAAAAAATCACTTTTTAATCCCCTTACAGGGTGGTTATTTAAAGCTCTCGGAGGTGCTCCTGTTGTTCGTAAAACCAACGAAAAGCAGGTCGATGCAATTGCACGTCTGTTTCAAGAAAAAGAGGAATTTCGAATGGCTATTGCTCCAGAAGGTACACGAAAGAAAGTTGAATCCTGGAAAACAGGATTTTATTATATCGCCAAAAAAGCAAAAGTACCCATACTTATGTTTACTCTTGATTTTAAAAATAAAGAAAATAAGTTTTCTGAGCCATTTTACCCAACTGATGATGTTGAGGCAGATTTTAAATTTATGCGTAAATTTTATGAAGGTGTAGTTGGAAAGGTCCCTGAGTATTCCTAATCTTCGTGCATAGAATGGTACACATTCTGAACATCATCGTCTTCCTCAAGTTTTTCTAATAATTTTTCAACTTCCAAAACTTGTGCTGAATCCAATTGTTTCGTGCTTTGCGGTATGCGCTCAAATCCAGAGGATAGTATTTCAATTTGTCGCTTTTCTAATTCCGATTGTATGGCACCAAAACTTTCAAAAGGGGCATAGATCAAAATCCCATCCTCATCTACAAAAACCTCCTCTGCGCCAAAGTCAATAAATTCTAATTCAATTTCCTCAGCGTCAAGCCCTTCTGCATTAATCCTGAAATTACACGTATGATCGAACATAAAAACAACAGATCCAGAGGTGCCTAGGTTGCCATTACATTTGTTAAAATAACTCCTGACATTAGCAACAGTTCTAGTGTTGTTGTCTGTAGCTGTTTCGACCAGCACCGCTATACCGTGGGGAGCATATCCTTCAAATAAAACTTCTTTATAATCACCTTGACTTTTGTCGCTAGCACGCTTTATAGCACGCTCTACATTGTCTTTAGGCATGTTAACAGCTTTCGCATTTTGAATTACAGCACGTAATCTGGAATTGTTTTCTGGGTCAGGACCACCTTCTTTAACAGCCATGACTATATCTTTTCCTATTCGTGTAAAAGATTTGCTCATTGCTGACCAACGTTTCATTTTCCTCGCTTTGCGGAACTCAAATGCTCTTCCCATTTTTTTAAAATTTTGATTGTAAAATTACAAATGCTTTTTTTAAATTCAAATTAAGCAATGTATTATTAACTTCTTTTAATATCTTCAAATAAAGAACTGCTTTCAAAAAGAAGGTGTTTTGGCAATGTATTGTATTTGGGGATTACTGCAAGATAGCGTTCGTCGTTGGTCGTGTAAACAAACTTATATTTTGAGTGATTTAGACGTAAAACGCGCATTAAATCCTTAATAAAGTCTTCGTGCGGCACAAGATCTGAACTCCCACAATGATATATACCGTATTTATTTCTATTTATGATGTAATGTACCAATTGAGTGATTTTGCTGTCCCAGCAAACATTCATTATTAGATTTGGAAAAAGCTCAATGAATTCATCTAATTCGTGTAAGGTTTTAAGCTCTTGGACTCTTGGAGAACGAATACCAAAAACCATAGGCAAGCGCAAAATAACAATTTGCTTTTTAGGTAATTTCAATAACTGTTGTTCAACGCGAATTTTAAAATGACCGTAAATACTATTACTTAGCGTGGTGTCATTTTCATAGCTAGGGTATTTACTGTAAGCATCAAAAACATTAGAGGATGAAAGATAAATTATCCGCACTTTTTTATTTGCTTTTGCATACTGAAAGAGATGTTGATGAACAATTAATTGGTGTGCAAACGCTCCACGTAAGGCGGAAATAATCACATCGGGTTTTAGAACATTAAGGTGTTGAACAATATCATCATCTTCAAAGTTGTAATTAAAAAAATGCTTATTTGATTTGAATTTTTTTTCTGAAGAACAATAGGTGCCAAAGGTTTTGAAATACGGCGCTAATTCTTTGTAAATTGATTGCCCTAAAAATCCACTTGCACCCAATATCAATACCCGCTTTTTTTTAGGTGCCATAAACTCTAATTATCCTTTATAAAAAGGTAGCTTTATCACTTTAGCTAAAACAATTTTTTTTCTGATTTTTATACCAATTTCAGTACCTACCTCAGAAAATTCACTGCGCACATAACCCATACCAATACCCTTGTTAAGTGAAGGAGACATCGTACCGGAAGTTACAGAGCCAATAACAACCGCATTAGAATCTACAATAGGGTAGGACTGCCTTGGAATTCCACGATCTTTAAGCTCAAAACCAACAAGTTTTCGAGTGACTCCATTAGCCTTTTGTTGCGAAAGCGCATAATCGTTGGTAAATGACTTTGTGAATTTTGTAATCCATCCCAAGCCAGCTTCAATTGGAGAGGTAGTTTCATTGATATCGTTTCCATACAAACAGTACCCCATCTCTAATCTAAGTGTGTCTCTTGCAGCCAATCCTATTGGTTTAATACCATATTTTGCTCCAGCCTCAAACACTTGATTCCACAATTGTTCGACATCGGTATTTTTGCAATAAATTTCAAATCCACCACTTCCAGTATATCCAGTAGCAGAAATAATAACGTTTTGAATTCCAGCAAAATCAGAAATTTCGAAATGATAAAATTTGAGCGCTTTCAAATCAACGCTGCTAAGAATTTGCATAGCCTCAATAGCCATAGGTCCTTGTATGGCTAATAGGGAATAATCATCACTGATGTTAGTCAGCTTTGCACCAACATCATTATTAGCACTAATCCATTGCCAATCCTTTTCGATGTTGCTGGCATTAACAACTAAGAGGTAGGCGTTTTCTTCCAAACGGTAAATAATAAGATCATCTACAATACCACCTTTATTATTAGGCAAACAACTGTACTGCGCTTTACCAATGCTCAAAACAGATGCATCATTAGAAGCTACAGACTGTATAAGTGCTAAGGCATTTGGACCTTCAATTAAGAACTCACCCATATGAGAAACATCAAATACACCAACCCCTTTGCGAACGGTTAAATGTTCTGCATTTACACCTTCATACTGAACAGGCATTTGATAACCAGCAAATGGAACTAATTTTGCACCAAGTGCCTTGTGAATTTCATAGAGCGCTGTTTTTTTCATAAGATCTATTTGAATACAAATTTAGGTAAATTTTATTCAAATTTGATGCTTAGAAGTTCAATAAGAACGTTTTAAATTGAGAATAATCCTCAACATAAATAGCTGATTTTTCTTTTTCAATAACCGCCTGAATTTGAGGAGGTAAAGCAATTTTTTCTGGAATCACAGCTTCAACAACATCCAAAAATTTTGTGGGATGTGCAGTTTCCAAAAAGATGGTTTGCGCTGCTGGATTTTTCTCTCGGTAAGATTTACAGCCTAAATACCCTACAGCTCCATGCGGATCTGCAATGTAGCCTGAGCCTTTATATATTGCTGAAAGCGCTTCTTTTGTTTGTTCATCGCTAAAGCTATACGCAGTTAAGTTGTTTTTTAATGCTTCAAAATTGTTGTCATGCAATTTTTGAATGCGTACAAAATTACTTGGGTTTCCAACATCCATTGCATTGCTTATGGTTTGGATTGAAGGTAGTGGGGAGTACGTATTGGTTTTAAAATAACGCTCAACAACATTATTGGCATTATTAGAAGCGATAAAATGGGCAAATGGAAATCCGAGTTTCTGTGCTAGCATCCCAGCACATATGTTTCCAAAATTACCACTTGGAACAGAAAAAACAATTGGTTTATTTTTTGATTTTAGCTGTTTGTATGCAAATAAGAAATAAAACATTTGTGGCATCCAGCGTGCAATATTGATTGAATTTGCAGAAGTAAGCGCCATTTTCTCTGTTAAGTCATCATCTAAAAAAGCTCTTTTTACGATGTCTTGACAGTCATCAAATGTACCATCAACTTCTAAAGCAGTAATATTTTGACCAAGTGTGGTTAATTGTTTTTCTTGTACATGACTAACTTTTCCGCTGGGATACAAAATCACTACTCGAACTCCTTTTACGCCTAAGAACCCACTGGCTACGGCACCACCAGTATCGCCAGATGTAGCTACTAAAACAGTTACTTCTTCATTATTATCTTTATTAAAATAGCCTAAACAACGCGCCATAAAACGTGCTCCTACGTCTTTAAAAGCCATTGTAGGACCATGAAAAAGCTCTAAAGTAGAAATTCCTTCTTCGATTTCTAGTACAGGAAAATCAAAGCTTAAAGTCTCCGAAATAATTTGCTTCAAATCATATTCAGGGATTTCTGGACATATAAACTGTTTAATGGATTGAAATGCAATCTCTGCATCGGAATAATTTTCAATCGAATCCAAAAACGACGCCTCTAAAGGCTCTATATGTTCTGGAAAATACAAGCCCTTATCGGGTGCTAACCCTTTTCGTACTGCTGTTTCAAAGGTTGCTATTGGTGCATTATTATTGAGACTAAAATAATTCATCTAGTATTTTGATTATAGGATGCTAACTCCCTTAGTATTGATTTTAGAAATGTAAACTTCAAAAGATACATCCATTGAATTTAAAACCTTTTTTTGTGTGCTACTTATTTCCTTGGCAATGTCAATGCCCTTACACAAACTAAATATTGACGGTCCAGATCCTGAAATTGACGTTCCCAAAGCTCCAGCAGTTTTAGCAGCTTTTTTCAATATTTCATAAGCTGGAATTACTTTACTTCTATAGGGTTCTGCGACTACATCTTCCAAACATTCGCCGATAAGCGCGTAATCATTAGTATGTAAGGCATGTATTAAGCTTCCCAAGTTGGCCCATTGGGTTGTTGCGTCCTTAAGCTTGATCTGTGCTGGAAGCACAGAACGTGCTTCAGAAGTTTTAATTTCGATCTGTTGGTGTACTATAACAGCGTATAAATCTTCAGGTGATGGGATTTGAAGTATCCGTAATGGTTTCAAATTCTTAACTAATGTGAACCCCCCTAAAAGGGCAGGAGCGATATTATCTGCATGTTCAGCAGCACTTGCTAATGCTTCACCTTTCATGGCAAATTCGATCAGCTCATTTTGATTAAATGGTTTTCCCAACAACTGGTTCATCCCAAACACACTTCCCACAGCACTGGCTGCACTGCTTCCAATGCCGCTCCCAGGCTTAATACGCTTGTAAATTTCCAATTCAAATCCAAAATCAGGATTTGCCTTTTCATAAAGCGCTTTAGCAGAAACACCAGCAATATTCTTGTCTATGTCAAGAGGTAAATCATATCCATCTGACACTGTAATACGCACCCCTTTATCTTTAGACTTCCGTATGATCATCTCATCGCCAATTCCATCCAAACAAAATCCTAGCACATCAAAACCACAAGCAACATTTGCTACAGTAGCTGGTGAAAATACTTTAATCTCTTCCATAATCAAATATTAGACGCTCTAATGATGTCGGCAAACAAACCTGAAGCTGTCACTGCGGCACCAGCACCAGCGCCTTTCACAATAAGAGGTTGATCTTTGTATCGGTTAGTGTAGAACATAACTATATTGTCTTTTCCTTCAAGATTATAAAAAGGATGACCTTCAGGTATTTCTTTTAAGCCAACACTTGCAGAACCGTCTTTATACTCCGCAACGTATTTAAGTCGTGCGTTTTGTTTCTGAGCAGCACTCAACAGAGCTTTAAATTCATCGTCTTTATTTTTGATGATGTCATAAAAGGCAGCGACATCTATAGCTTCTAAAGCACCATTGGGCAGAAAGCTTTCGTTTTTGATCTCTTCAATTTCAATTGAAGCTCCTGATTCTCTGATTAAAATTAAGAGTTTTCTTGCAACATCAATTCCACTTAAATCAATACGGGGATCAGGTTCGGTATAACCTTCTTTCTGTGCTTGTTTAACGACATCGTGAAAGTTATTATCTGCGGTAAAGTTATTAAAAATAAAATTTAAACTTCCAGACAAAACAGCGTTAATAGCAATGATGCGATCGCCCGAAGCAATAAGATGGTTCAATGTATCAATGACGGGCAGTCCAGCCCCAACATTGGTTTCAAATAAGAACGGAGCATTGTACTTTCTTGATAATTTTTTAAGCCGTTCATAATATTCAATATTACTTGAACAAGCAATTTTGTTACAAGCTACGACCGCTATACTTTCCTGAAGATAGTGCGCATAAGTTTTGGCAATGGCGTCGTGCGCAGTTATATCAATAAAAACAGAGTTTCTAAGGTTTAATTCTTTAGCTTTTTCAAAAAATTCAATCGGATGTGTCTGCGTTCCATTATCCAAAATATCTCTCCAAGAGTTTAAATCGATTCCCTCTGAATCAAAAGCCATTGTTTTAGAATTGGAAAGACCAACAACCTTGAGTTTTAATTTCAAATTATCCTTAACATAATTTTCTTGTGTATGAATTTGCTCTAACAAGGATGTACCAACATTACCAACACCAGCAATGAACAGGTTAATATGTTTTGTTTCAACTTCAAAAAATGCTTCATGAAGACAATTCAAGGCTTTTTTTACATCTTTTTCTGTAATTATTGCAGTAATGTTTCTTTCTGAAGCGCCCTGTGCAATAGCGCGTATATTAACATTATTTTTACCGAGCATGCTAAACATTCGTCCGCTTATACCTTGGTGATTTTTCATTTTTTCGCCCACTACAGCGACAATAGAAAGTTGTTGCTCAAGAACTAAGGGGTCTATTTTTAGTAAGGATATTTCATTTTCAAATTCTTCGTCTAGTGCCAATTTTGCTAATCGAGCATCTTGATCTGAAACGCCAACACAAATAGAGTGTTCAGAAGAGGCTTGAGTGGCAATAACTACGTTTATTTTCTCTCTTGCTAATGTTTCAAACAAACGCTTTGAAAATCCAGGGATTCCAACCATGCCATGACCTTGAAGCGTAAGTAAAGAGATGCCATTTATATTACTTATTCCCTTAATCGGGTTATTGTTGCCATTAATTACATATTTGGAGATCAACGTTCCTTCCTGATCTGGCACTAATGTATTTTTTATTCGAATTGGGATGTTTTTAGAAAGTACTGGTAAAACAGTTGGTGGGTACAGTACTTTAGCACCAAAATGAGAGAGCTCGATCGCCTCTTTATACGAAAGTCTCTTTATGGGTTTGGCTTGTTTTACTAATTTTGGATTGGTAGTGAACATTCCACTAACATCCGTCCAGATCTCTAGGACATCCGCTTTAAGCGCCGCAGCCATTATAGCTGCAGTATAATCTGATCCTCCACGGCCTAAGGTAGTGATTTCTTCATCCTCAGATTTAGAAATAAAACCCGGGAGTATAGTGACCATTTTTTTGTTGTGTTCAAAATATGTTTTTATGTTTGAGTTCGTTTCATCAAATTGAACAGCTGCATTAGTGAAATTAGAGTCCGTAACTATTAAGTTTTGGCTGTTTTTTAATTGAACATTTAAACCCTGTTCTTGCATGGCTTCAAATATAATTAGTGAAGACATAAGTTCACCAAAACTCAATAATTTATCTGTGGTCTTTGGAGACAATTCTTTAATCAAGAAAATCCCGTCTAACAAGCGTTCTAGTTCAGTCAATTTCTCGAGAATTATATCTGTTGTATTTACCAAACTCGTTCCTGACAAAAGCCCCTCGGTAACATCGAGATGTTGCTGTTTCAGTTTGTTAAAATCATTTTTGTAATTAAGATCGTTATCAATTGCTTTTTGAGAGGCGCTCATCAGCTTGTCGGTAATTCCACCTACTGCTGATACGACTACTGCAATTTGATCGTTCTCACAAGAGGATTTTACGATTTCAATAACTTTTTTTATGTTTTTTGCGGAACCAACTGAAGTTCCTCCAAACTTTAAAACTTTCATTTTGACTTACGATTAAATGGAATTAGATGAAATAAATCTCCAAAAAAATAGGGGTATAATAGAAGAAATTACTAAGCTCAAATAGTTTTTATTATTCATCGTTTGCGGTTAAGCTTTCAAAGCTATTGCTTTTGTAATAGATTAAAAACTATAAGTTTAAGTTTTGTTAATATGTGAATAAAAGAGGGAATTATTTTATAATCATGAAATATTATAGCATAATTCTGCGATTTATTCAACAATAAAATTGATGTGATTTTTTAGAGTGCAGCTAAAAGTTTTGATTTGACTTCTCCAAAACCAATTCTTAAACTTTCATTTTTGCAATATCCTCGTAGAATTACAGTATCGTTATCATTGATAAATTTTCGTTCTGTCCCATCATTAAGTTGAACGGGGCGTTCTCCTTTCCATGATAATTCTAACATGGAACCATAGGAGTCCGGAGTTGGGCCAGAAATTGTACCGCTACCCATCATATCTCCAGAATGTACCGGACAACCATTTACTGTATGGTGCGTAAGCTGCTGTGCCATATTCCAATACATATATTTAAAATTTGATTTTGACACCACAGTTTCATTTGCTCCTTCCGGCTTGATGATGGCTTCAAGGTGAATATCAAAACTTTTTTTCCCCTCGTATTGTAAGTATTCTAATGGCTTTGGCTCTTGTTTTGGTGAATGTACTCTAAACGGTTCAAGGGCATCTAAAGTTACAATCCAAGGGGAGATCGAAGAGGCAAAATTTTTACCTAAAAAAGGACCTAAAGGCACGTATTCCCAGCGTTGAATATCCCGAGCACTCCAATCGTTGAATAAGACCAGTCCGAAGATGTAATCTTCAGCTTCATTGATAGATATGGCTTCACCAAGATCGTTAGCGTCAGTTGTAATAAAAGCCATCTCCAGTTCAAAATCTATAGCTTTACTTGGGCCAAATACAGGACTCTCATTGCCTGGGGGAAGGGTTTGCCCCTTGGGCCTACGAACAGGGATGTCTGAAGGTATTATAGACGAACTTCTACCGTGGTATCCCACTGGTAAATGTAACCAATTTGGCATTAAGGCATTGTCTTTACCTCGAAACATGGTTCCAACATTGGTCGCATGCTCGCGGCTGGCATAAAAATCTGTATAGTCACCAACTAAAACCGGAAGTTGCATTTCGATTTCATCCAGGCTGTAAAGTACAGTGTCTTTGTGTTTCGTTTGTGTCTTTAGGACCGTATTGTTGTTGTCGAAAATTTCTGCAACTTTATTCCGAACTGCGCGCCATGTTTTACGACCATCAGCAATAAAATCATTAAGTGTATCTTGTAAAAAGATATCATCCGTTAGTGCAATATCATCAAAATAACCCAGCTGATGTAGAGCTGCTAGATCAATGGCTGTGTCGCCAATACGGGTTCCAATAGTAATAACATCATCGGGGGTTAAAAACACGCCAAAAGGAATGTTCTGAATCGGGAAATCTGAGTCTGAGTCTACATGAAGCCAAGAAGTTCGGTTGGGATCATTTGCAAAAATTACCATAGCACAAAATGTTAATTAAATTTTTAATAAAAAACTACATCAAATATATGTTTTTTAATGTATATAATTAATGTTATCATTATTTTTGCACTTTATAAATCTTATACCACAACATATGCAACGCGACGAACAAATTTTTGAACTTATTGAGGCTGAAAAAAACCGTCAGCTTAATGGCATTGAACTTATTGCTTCTGAGAACTTTACAAGTGATCAAGTGATGGAGGCCACGGGCTCTGTATTGACCAATAAATACGCGGAAGGTTACCCTGGAAAACGGTATTATGGTGGTTGTGAAGTTGTGGATGAAGTGGAGCAAATTGCGATCGATCGTGCCAAAACACTTTTTGGTGCTGTGTGGGCCAATGCTCAGCCGCATTCTGGAAGTCAAGCCAATACTGCTGTTTTTCATGCATGTTTAAATCTAGGTGACAAAATTTTAGGGTTCGATTTATCACATGGTGGACACCTTACTCATGGTTCACCAGTGAATTTTTCTGGACGTCTTTACGACCCTGTCTTTTATGGCGTAGAAAAAGAAACCGGGATGCTGAATTATGATAAAATTCAAGAGATTGCAAGTACAGAACAACCCAAATTGATTATCGCTGGTGCTTCAGCCTATTCTAGAGATATCGACTACAAACGCTTTCGTGAAATTGCTGATAGTGTTGGTGCTATTTTATTGGGCGATATTTCTCATCCTTCTGGGTTGATCGCAAAAGGTGTGCTAAACGACCCATTACCACATTGTCATATAGTCACTACAACAACACACAAAACCCTTCGTGGTCCAAGAGGAGGTCTTATCATGATGGGTAAAGATTTTGAAAATCCTTTTGGATTGAAGTTCAAGTCTGGGAAACTCAAAATGATGTCTTCGCTTCTAGACTCTGCCATTTTTCCTGGAAACCAAGGCGGACCACTGGAACATGTTATTGCTGGAAAGGCAATTGCATTTGGTGAAGCCCTTACAGATGAATTCATGCATTACATTCTTCAAGTAAAAAAGAATGCAGATGCTATGGCTAAGGCTTTTGTAAAACGAGGTTATGACCTGATTTCTGGAGGTACGGACAACCACATGATGTTGATTGACCTGCGCAATAAAAACATCACAGGAAAAGACGCTGAACAAGCGCTAGTGAAAGCGGACATCACTGCAAATAAAAACATGGTGCCTTTTGATACACAAAGTCCTTTTGTAACTTCAGGTATACGCGTAGGAACTCCTGCTATTACCACCCGAGGCCTAGTTGAATCGGATATGGAAGCTGTTGTGGCGTTGATTGATGAAGTTATTGCGAATCACGAAGATGAAACTGTGTTGAATTCTGTAGCTGAGCGTGTACATGCTATGATGAGCCACAGACCGTTATTTGCATGAGAGCATAGCTAAATAATGAAAAAAGCCAGCAATAAGCTGGCTTTTTTTAATTCTCTAAATCAACGGCATTGTAAGCACCTATATCTGAAGGGGAAGGTCGAGAAATTTGTCTAATATCACTTCCTAGACTTCCCGCATTAGTTCCTTGACCTGCAGCAGGGGAGGTCAAAGGAATTTGTAATTTGTTTTGTTGAGGGTCATGAAATTCAGGATCTAAGTTGAACAGCATATTTTCATAAAAATCAATATCGTTAAAGTTATAATACGGTCCAGTGAAATTGTTGTTCGGATCGTTAAATAGCAGTAAGCAATTTTTGAATTTAAAATTAAAATCAGCTTCTGGAATTTGATCCAACAGCAATTCTGGATTATCATTTCCATAAATAATGCAATTGGTAAAGTTTGCAGAATTTAGATTGTTAGGTATAATATTCTGATCGGAATCCGTTATAAAATTGTTTAGGAGTAGTGCAGGAAATTGCCTGAAGCTGTTACTCCAGTAGTTGGCGATAGTAGAGTGAGTGACATTGTAATTACCTCCATAGGTTGCTGCAAAAGAAGATTGCCCACTTTTATTAATGACCAAGTTTTCAGCTGTAATTGCTGTGGCTCGCCCTAAAACGCCAAAATTACTTGAATTGTATATTTGTGAATTATTGATTTGAAGTTTAGATGAATCGTCTTGGTTGCCGTCAACGAGAATACCAACGGTGCTGTTTTTGATAGTCGTGTAGTCAAATTTATTGTCTGTACTGCCACTAAATAACCATATGGTTTGCCACTGCCCAGGGACTTCTGAAAAACCAGGTTCTAGCCGGTCACCTTCAAAAATAATTTCATTTTCCAAAAGTTCATCATCAGTACTCAACAGGCCATTGGCGTGTAAAGATGCATTGTTAGTAACCAAAAGACCGGAATTCGCATGAAAATGCACACGAGCTCCAGCTGCAATGTTAAGTGTTTTGCCTTCATCTACGGCTGCATAACCATAAATAACATAGGGCTTTTCGTTAGTAAAATTCAACTCATTATCTTCCAAAAATCGTCCTTGGATATTGGTTTCATCCGAAACTCCATCACCATCCACATCAAAACTGAGCGTTTCTATTACAGTTGAGCCATCAGGGTTGGTAAATTGTTGCGGGTATATAAAAACGGCATCTTTAACTAGTGTAACCAACTCTACGGTTTGCTTGTTGTTGAGTCCAAATTCAATAGCATCTGTATATAAAAATTGAGTGTCATCAGAAACCAATGATTGTATGTCGATTGTGGTTTCAATAAATATATACATGCTGTCTTTAGCTAATAATTCGACATCCGTAAATTCTTTTCCTGTGAGCGGAGTATCCCCAGTCATTCCATCTACATTTAGGCGATAATTGGAATTTTGTCCATCTTGAAGCTTAATTTTCGGAATGGAAATATCATTGTTAGAAGTGTTGTACACTTTTAGGGTGTAAGTGCTCGAGCCAATATTAGTAAATACAGTGTCTAAATAGACCGTATCTTTTGAGAATCTTAAGGCTCCCTCAGTGGGGGTGAAATCAAAATCTTTCCGACATGAACTCCATAAGAGTAAGAAACAAAAAGAGGCTAAAAAATAAAAATAACGCTTCATAAAAGTTGAACTGTTTTTGTAAAAATATAACTTTTCATGCAAATGTGAATAATTAATCAAAAATGGTTAAGATATCATTTGGGATGCGTTTTGGGCGTTGTGTTTGGGGGTCAGTCATGCACCACTTTGTTTTGCTTTTGACTAAAAGTTTTTGTGTATCAGCATTATAGATTTCTACGATTCGAATGCTTGTTACTCCAGCACATTCAGAAACATAAGTTTTAATACGTAAGGAATCGCCAACAAAAGCAGAAGCTTTATAATCTATTTCATGCCGCAAAACAACCCAAAAATTGGCTTGACGTTGTTCCTGGGTCGTAAGAGAAGTCCAGTGAGCACGTGCTATAGCCTGTATCCATTCTAGATAACGGATATTGTTTACGTGATTCAAATGATCGATATCTTGGGATTCTACAACACGCGATTGTTCATAAACTTGCATTAGTCTTGAGCTATTATACGCACCTCAAAGAGTTTATCCCAACGTTTTCCCGTAAGGAACAAGGTTTGTGTTTTGGGGTTATAGGCCATGCCGTTCAATACGTCCAAGCCTGGGTGATTGGTGACTTTGTTTTTTAAATCTTTAAAATCGATAACGGCTTCAATAGCTCCATTTTTAGGATTGATAACCGCTACGCCATTTTTTTGGTATCGGTTGGCGTAAATCTTCCCGTCAACCCACTCAAGTTCGTTTAAATTGGTTAACTTTCCTTTATTGGTATATGCTTGAACAAAACGCTCTTCTTCTAATGTATTTGAATTTAAAATCCAGATGTTTTCTGATCCATCGGTTTTATACAGTTGTTGACCATCATTACACAAGCCCCATCCTTCTTTGCTTTGCCCATAATTGAAACTTCCAATTGCTTCCAAATTATTAACATCATAAATCAGTCCGCGTCCTTCACGCCAAGTCAACTGGTATATTTTATCATTCAAAACTGTCAACCCTTCTCCAAAATAAGTAGGGGCTAAGTTGATGTTTCTTATCACTTTACCATTTTTGTAGTCTAAAGCTCTAAGTTTTGACTCGCCATATTGCCCCGTACTCTCGTACAGAATCCCATTGTAAAACTCTAATCCTTGTGTGTATGAATTAATATCGTGTGCGTAGGTGTTTACCAATTCGTAAGTGTAGAGTTTTGGTTTTTTGTTATTGACAACAATAAGTTTTTGTAAAACTACTTCTTTGACATCATCGTAATATACCAAAGCTTTAATCATTTTTTCACCAAGGGCAACATCTTTTAAATCTTCCAAATTGGAGATGGGTGTGTTATTCATCATGAACTGCACAGAATCAACTTGCATCGCATTGAGGTTTTTTAAGCTCAATTTAAGTACTTCAGCATTGCTAATGATGTTCTTTTTTGCATTGGTTTGAATCACGAAATTTGATTTAACAGCTTTGGACGTATTTCCGCAACCAAAAGCAATTATTCCAATAGTTATGATTCTCAATACTTTAGAAAAATTCATGGACCTGTTTATTTTCTGGCAATTTATTTATTTATCTTCACTAAAAAAAATGATTAAAAGAATATTAAAACATTGTATCTTTGCCAAAGGCAAGTCCTACACAACCAGCTCCTGTTGAATCCTCCAGGGCGGGAACGCAGCAAAGGTATACGGTCGTAGCGGTGTGATGTAGATCGCTTGCCTTTTTTTGTGTCTTTAAGTTTCCTAAATCTTTATATCTTTAACCTTCAATTTACGACTGTACTATGTCAAAGACAATACTCATCACAGGGGGTTCTTCAGGGATTGGGAAATCTATGGGTGAATTTCTTACCCAAAAAGGGTTTAAGGTTTATGGCACGAGCCGATTTCCCGAAAAATACACCAACTCCATATTTCCTATTCTAAAATTGGACGTCACCAAACCTGATTCCATTCGTGCTTGTGTGGAAACATTGTTGAGTAAAACCAAAGCCATTGATGTTTTGATCAACAACGCAGGGGTAGGAATTACTGGTCCATTAGAAGAAATTCCTATGGCTGAAATGAAAAACAATTTTGAAACAAATTTCTTTGGTCCCATTGGCATGATCAATGCGGTGTTGCCAAGTATGCGGGCACAAAAATCTGGACTCATCATCAACATCACATCTATTGCTGGATATATGGGACTTCCATTTCGAGGGGTGTACAGTGCAAGTAAAGGTGCTTTAGAGCTCATTACAGAAGCCTACCGCATGGAATTAAAACCTTTTGGGATAAACATGACCAATATAGCACCAGGCGATTTTTCGACCAATATTGCCGCTGGACGCTATCATGCGCCATTGAAAGACAATTCTGCTTACCAAAAAACCTATGGCGCTACATTAGAGTTACTCGATGATCATGTAGATGACGGAGAAGATCCACAAATCCTAGCCAAAGTAGTGTACCGGATAATGCAAACAAAGCATCCTAAAATTCATTATAAAGTTGGTGCGTTTTTACAAAAATTCTCAATTGTTCTGAAACGTTTACTGCCAGACCATTGGTACGAACGCCTTTTGATGTCGTTTTATAAGCTCTAATGTTCAAAACTATTTGCAGTTGTTGATATATTTTTTACTTTAACATTTGCTTAAGTACACTAAAATTCTATTTTTACACCCTAACTAAAAAAAACAGCACAAACCTCATGAAATTTTTTATCGACACTGCAAACTTAGATCAAATTAAAGACGCACAAGACCTTGGGGTTTTGGATGGCGTAACCACCAATCCGTCTTTGATGGCAAAAGAAGGTATTACTGGTGCCGATAATATTTTGAACCATTACAAAGCCATTTGCGCTATTGTAGATGGTGATGTTTCTGCGGAAGTAATTGCCACCGATTTTGAGGGAATGGTAAGAGAAGGGGAGGCCCTTGCTGCGCTGAATCCTCAGATTGTTGTAAAACTCCCCATGATCAAAGCAGGGGTAAAGGCCTGTAAGTATTTTAGTGATAAAGGCATTAAAACCAACGTAACTTTGGTCTTCTCTGTTGGACAAGCGATTTTGGCCGCAAAAGCAGGGGCAACCTACGTTTCCCCTTTTATTGGACGTTTGGATGACATCTCTACCGATGGTCTTAATCTTATTGCTGAAATACGTCATATTTATGATAACTACGGCTTTACGACCGAAATTCTGGCCGCTTCTGTACGCCATACCATGCATGTCATTGACTGTGCCAAAATTGGCGCCGATGTAATGACAGGACCACTGAGTTCTATTGAAGGACTATTAAAACACCCACTGACCGATATTGGTTTAGCTAAGTTTTTGGCGGATTATAAAAAAGGGAATTAGGATTTTTGCATGGAAAAGTTAGGTATAAGCATAGTAAGGGAATTGTGAGCATTAATTTTCGATTTGTAAATTATTTTTTATAAAAACAAAACTGCTTTATGTTTTAGCTTTAAACCCTTATTATGCTTATACAATGTTAGCAAAAGTGTTTAGTCGCAATTTCCATTACAATCTTCTGCGTTTTCGTAATCTTGTTCCGTGAAAATAAAAGTTCCCTCGAAACCATAATAGTCGCAGCTTAAAGGATTCTTTTCATTAGTTCCACATTCTGACACAAAAAACTGAACTTTAGAAGTGTCATATATTACTTTTAATGAATCTCTTGAATCAAAAAATTCTCTAAAACTATAAACATCGCCCATGCATACCTTCGATGTTTTTGTTAGTTCTTCATTAATGTTTAGCGTTGTCATGATTGGACTTATACTAGGATAAATTTTATTGTATGCCAAAATTTTAATTTGTTTATTAGTTTCGTTTTTAATCGTAAATTTAGCATGTGTGCAACTGCCTTGATCTGTTCCACAAGATAGAAAGGACAGTATAATTAAAAAAAATAATGTTCTCATTTTACCAATTATTAAAAAGTTCATCGATATATTGATTTGTTGGATTACTTGGGTTTTGTTGTTTGATATGTTCTTTCCATTCTCCCCAGCTATTAGTGTTTTTTAGGCTGTTTTCTATTTGTTTTATAGTATAGCCACTAACACGATCTACAGGATATAAAATACCATTCAAATTTCTCTAATTATAGTATCTATTAAATCATACCCTGCAGAAGTATAATAAGGCTGTGCATTAATAGGTAAATCCTGTCTGTTTCTGTATTCATACTCATAATCAGGTTGATTAAACATATCCCTATACCTATTAAGCGCAAAAAGAATTTCAACGGTAGTAGCCCAAGTTTCCAAAGTACGTCTAGCACTTGCTCCTGTGGGGCCAGGATGGTCACAACTTTAAGCAGACGGAGCACAAGGACTTATCCAACCTTTCCAAACTAAACTATTATAAGCACTTGCATCAAATTCTTGATGTGCCGCATGTGCTAATTCGTGAATTGTAGTTCCAAATACTTGATCAGAGGGAGCCCCCCATTGTTTGATGTGTATATGAGCTAAAAGACCTAATGTAAAATCTCCTCTTGCATGGGAAAAAGAGGAAGTTCCTCTTTGCTCTCTTGCTGCAATTTTCATTTGTCCTTTCCAAAAGCTATTTCTTGGTGGCGAAGTAAGTCCAAACCTACTACCGTAATAATAGATATGAGCAGCAGTATGTATCATACCGTGATATTCATCATCTCCACCTTTAATATTAAGATTCCATGCTTGTTTTTTTACTTTTGGACCTCTAGTTTCTGCTTGAAATAATGAACCATTTCTTATACTGTAATGGTAACGTTCCCATTGAATAATATATCTCGCCTTTCCTCTTACAGAACCTGTTTTGAAATATCCGTTTTGGTCGGTAATACCTTGTCTTACTGTAAACCATTGCCGCATTAAAACCTGTGCCCCAACTAATGGTACGTATTTTCCTTGGACTTCTTTTGTTACATATCTGTATACTGCTCTTCGGCATTGGTTAGTTGGAGCTTTAAAAAGCTGGGGGTATTCATCATCCTCACAATTGTAGTATTGCCAATGGCTAAATACTCGTGTTGTAGTAGTACTTTTTCCTGCATTATCATCCCAAATTTTTAATGTGCCTGATGGGTTCCATTTACTGCCAAAAATCCAAAAACTTTCAATATTGGTTTCTGTTTTTGGTTCTTCAAGCAAATCATCTTCATTTCCTGTTAATGTATAGGCTTCGTTTAAAAGATGTCTTAATAAATCTTCATTATTATTAATTGCTCCTTTTTGCGTAAATCCCTTTTCAGAAGCTTTCGATTCAGAGTTAAAAGCTGGGTCTTATTCAGGAATATATAACTCTTCAAGGATTTCATAAGGCACATTGCTAGGTAAGGTTTTGTCTATTGGAACAGCAACCCAATATTCAGGAAATTTACCCTCTGGTAGTTCAGGTCTATTATCCAAATATTCATCGGTAAACTCATAATCCAAAGGATAGTCAGAAAGAATCATAGTGGTATCACGTTTTATGATGCCTTCTTGTTCTTCTGTTTCAGGCTTGAACTTGATGTAATAATGGCTTGCCGTGATTTCTAAATTTGAAACCGAACTTGTACTTTTAGCAGAAATCTGTTTACTGTTTAGTTTTGTCTTAATATTCTCAAACGCCTTTTGCATATTTTCAACTGTGTACGGGTTTTCGAGTTTCTTTGTGCCTTGAGAATAGTCAATACTAGAAATTTCAGTTTGTGGGTTTTCTAAAAAATCATCTTCGTTTTGACAGGAATAGATAAGTATTCCAATCAGGATTAAGATTAGTAGCCGATAGCTGTTTTTGTGTTTCATAATTTTACGTTTTTTTGGTTCAACATTTTTGCTGACTTGTATATATCCGCAGTGTTGCGTTTATTTCTTTTATATATATTATTTGTTTTTATTTGTTTTAATGTGTTGTTTTTCAGACTGTTGATTTTCAATAATTACATCTAATGGTATTTTTGTTTTTGCAAGAGATAATTTCCATTTATTAAAACACAAACGATTTGCAAGACAGCAAACAAACAGAAAAGAGCGTCGAAACGGAAGTCTGTTTTAAGGATACTTTTATCGTACGAAAAGGTGTGATATATAGGTTATCCATGCTACTAGCGTAACATATTTGGGTTGGAGCGTACACAAATATATATAAAATATTATATATAAATAAAGAAAATCTATTTTATTAGAAGTTAAATTGAAAATTATAGAGGATTACCTATCTTTGCCCATATAAAAAACCAACACAAAGTACATGAAATTATTAGAAGGAAAAACCGCAATTGTCACAGGAGCTAGTAGAGGCATAGGGAAGGGTATTGCTACTGTTTTTGCACAACAAGGCGCTAATGTGGCGTTTACCTACAGTTCCTCTTCAGAGGCTGCTGAAGCTATCGAGAAAGAGCTTTCAGGCTTAGGTGTGAAAGTGAAGGCATACAAAAGCAATGCTGCTGATTTTGAAGCCGCACAGCAACTTGCTACTGATGTTTTAAACGATTTTGGGCAAATTGATATTTTAGTCAACAATGCAGGCATCACTAAAGACAACCTTTTGATGCGTATGGGCGAAGAGGATTTTGATAAGGTCATTGAAGTGAACCTAAAATCGGTTTTCAATATGACCAAGGCCGTACAACGTACTATGCTGAAACAACGCAAAGGATCCATCATCAATATGAGTTCTGTTGTGGGGGTGAAAGGGAATGCTGGACAAACCAACTATGCAGCTTCTAAAGCTGGAATTATAGGATTTTCTAAATCTGTTGCACTAGAATTGGGCTCACGAAACATCCGCAGCAATGTAATCGCACCAGGATTCATTGAAACTGAAATGACCGCCAAGCTCGACGAAGCTACCGTAGCGCAATGGCGCGCAGGGATTCCACTAAAACGTGGAGGATCACCAGATGATATTGCCAATGCATGTGTCTTTTTGGCAAGTGATCTGTCTGCCTATATTACTGGACAAACGCTAAATGTTGACGGCGGTATGCTCACATAAATCCTGCAATTGCTATGACATCATCATTGGTTCTATATGGCGTCTTTGCAATCGCTTTAGCTACTTTTTTAGCACTTATCAATTACAAACCATGGGCCTCCAAAAGGGTGTTTTGGGGACTTACAGCGCTTAGAGCCCTAACCTTTAGTGTTCTTTTTTTGTTGCTGCTTAATCTACAATACACCAAAAATACAATAGAACTCATCAAACCGAAACTCTCTGTTTTGGTAGATAACTCAGAGTCTATAAAGTTTATAAACAAAGACAGTACTGCATTAGAGCTTTTAGAGCAATTAAAAACGAACGCTGAATTGGCCAAAAAATTTGACCTTCAGTATTTTTATTTTGATACTGATTTGAAATTTTCAGACGAATTAGTCTTTGATGCACCACAAACAAATATCGGAAAGGCTATTTCTGAGGTTCATGAACTATATAAAGATGAAATAGCTCCTATTTTATTGATTTCTGATGGTCAGCAAACTGTTGGCACATCTTATGAGTATATGGCCAATCAGTTTGAACAAAAAATATACCCATTGGTATTGGGGGACACCGCACGTTATACGGATCTGCGTATCAAACAAATAAATGTAAATGCCTATGCCTTTTTAGACAACACATTTCCTGCTGAAATTTTCGTTCAATACAATGGTACTACCGACACCACTTCTGTCTTAGAAGTGTTTTCTGGTGCAAAACTCGTGTATCGTGAAAAAATAAATCTATCATCAGAGAATAACACACTCATAATAAGTCCTAAACTCAAAGCAACTCAAGTAGGTATACAACGGTATTCTGCACGGTTACGCCCACTAAGCGATGAGCTAATAATTAGCAATAACCGCAAACCTTTTGCGCTTGAAGTTATTGATCAAAAACTTAATATTGCTTTGGTTTCCAGCCAAAGCCATCCTGATTTAAGAGTGTTCAAATCGATGGTTTCTAATCAAAAAAACTACAGCATTCAAAGACTCACACCAGAAGAATTCTTGAAAAGTTCTAAAGACTTCGCTTTTGTTGTGCTTTATCAACCCAATCCTAGTTTTGCGGATGCTTACAACTTTGTAAAAGAGAACAACATCAATACCTTTACTGTAGCTGGACCAGAAACAGACTGGGCTTTTTTAAATAGAATACAACAGCATTACGCGCAAGAAATTAGTCAATACAAAGAGGCTTATCAAGCCGTGTTTAACACAAACTTTGATGCATTTGCACTCGATCCGTTAGATTTTGAAGATTTCCCTCCTCTTCAATCTGATTTTGGTTCAGTAGCAATCCGTATGCCACATCAAGTCCTATTGTACAAATCCGTTGGAGGATTAGAAACAAAAAACCCACTGCTGTTTACATACCAGGCCGAAAATACACGTCATGCAGTTGTGTTAGGGTCGGACTTATGGAAGTGGCGCTTGAAAGCCTATCAGTTATACAACAAATTTGATGATTTTGATGCGTTTTTCAATGTTGTTTTTCAATATTTAAGCACCCAAAAAAAAGCAGATCGTTTACGGGTGACCCACGAAGCTGTTTTCGATGGAACTGAGCCCATTGCGGTTTATGCACAGCTATACGACGAAAATTTTCAATTTAATCCTAATGCCCAACTAGAAATTGAAATTAGTAATCCACAGCTCGATCGTCCAATTACGTTTTCATTTGCGCAAAGCGAAAGTGGATACAAAGCTGAGCTAAGTCGCCTTAATTCTGGTACTTATCAATACCAAGTCCGAACCAAAGACCGAAAATTTGTTAGCTCAGGACAATTCGAAATCTTGGCTTATAATATTGAAACACAATTTTTGAATGCCAATTACAAGGCAATGAATCAATTGGCCATTACCACAGGTGGGCAATTGTTTTTAGAAAATCAATACAGTGGGTTGCTCAATGAATTACTCAAGAATTCAAACTATAAAACCATACAAAAAATAAGTAAAAAAACAGTACCTTTGGTGGACTATAAATGGTTGCTGTTGTTGCTTGTTTTAAGTTTAGCTGCAGAATGGTTTATAAGAAAGTATAACGGATACGTATAATTATTTAAATCTATTAAAATGCAAAAATTACCCAAAATTGGTCTTCCAATAATTTTCACAATCGCTGTTGTTTTGATCTTAATTTCAAAATCTGCAGTCACCATCGGCCCTGGAGAAGGAGGAGTATTATTTGAACGCTTTGGTGATGGTATCAATACTGATAAAACTTACGGAGAAGGTTTTCATGTCGTTGCGCCATGGAACTCCATGCTGATATTCAAGGTGCGTCAACAATCAATTTCAGATGAAATGAACGTTCTTTCAGTAAATGGACTTGAAGTACGCGTCAATGGAACCATATGGTACGAACCAGAATACGAAAACTTAGGGAAATTGATCAAAACTAAAGGACAAGATTACGTTCTTGAACTGCTAAACCCTGCTGTCAATGCTGCAGCACGAAGTGTAGTTGGTCGTTATACTCCAGAACAGTTGTATTCAAGCAAGCGGGATGTGATAGAGCAAGAAATTTTGGATGAGGTAGTTAACCTCACACAAGGACAATTTCTGAACGTGAAGCGCGTTTTGGTAGAGGATGTAAAGCTGCCAGAAACAATCAAAAATGCAATTGAAGGCAAACTAAAGCAAGAGCAACAATCCTTAGAATATGAGTTTAGATTGGTTACTGCCGATAAAGAGGCTCAAAAGCAACGTATTGAAGCACAGGGTAAAGCTGATGCTAACCGAATTCTTAGTGCTTCTTTGAATGATAAAATCCTTCAAGACAAAGGAATAGAAGCCACTGTAAAACTTGCTGAGTCACCGAACAGTAAAGTAATTGTGATTGGCTCTGGAGATTCTGGAATGCCAATAATTTTAGGTAACCAATAATTTTTTCAAAAAAAGCTAGGAAATAAAAAAATATTTTCTGAATCTTTGTTTAATATTATTTTATTCATGAAAAATATCAATTTAATACATCACCATGTACATACTGGCCCCCAGGCGAGTTGTTTGTGTATGGATTAAATTTAATTTATAATACAACATTAACCCGCTTGAATCGTCAAGCGGGTTTTTTTTATTTAAAATTTTTAACAATGAAAACATTAAAAATTGCCGTTCAAAAATCAGGAAGACTAAAGGATGATTCCTTGAAGTTATTAAAGGACATAGGCATATCTATTGACAACGGAAAAGAACAACTTAAAGCTAGGGCGACAAATTTCCCCATAGAGGTGTTTTATTTACGCAATGGAGATATCCCTCAATATTTAGCCGATGGTGTTGTCGATGTGGCGATTATTGGAAGCAATGTTTTAGCTGAAAAAGGAAACTCAATAAAATCGGAAGTGGCGCTTGGATTCTCGCGTTGCCGTGTTTCTGTTGCTGTTCCTAAAACAACTCCTTATTCTTCGATAAAAGATTTAAATGGTAAAAAAATAGCCACCTCTTATCCCAATATAGTCCAGGCGTTTTTAGACGAACAAGGCGTTCAAGCCGATATCCATATCATCAACGGCTCTGTTGAAATTGCACCAAACATTGGTCTTGCCGACGCTATTGTAGATATTGTTTCTACTGGTGGAACACTCTTTAAAAACAATTTGGTCGAAAAAGAAGTTATCCTCGAATCGGAGGCGGTTTTGGCTGTGTCGCCAAAGATTCAAAGTAAACAAATTCAAATTTTGGACCGAATAAAATTCAGAATGGCTTCTGTGCTTAAAGGGCGAACCTCAAAATATGTACTACTGAATGCCCCTAATGAAAATCTCGAACAAATTATTTCAATTTTACCAGGCATGAAAAGTCCAACTGTCCTGCCTTTAGCAAAATCGGGTTGGAGTTCTGTACATAGTGTGATCGATCAACATCAATTTTGGGACATTATTGACGATTTAAAAGTCAATGGTGCAGAAGGTATACTTATATGTCCAATCGAAAAAATGGTACTCTAATGGAAATTATAAAGAATCCTAACCCAGCGCAATGGGGCCAGATTTTGAAGCGCCCCACACAGTCTCTAGAAGCCCTAAACAATACTGTTGATGAAGTATTTGCACAAGTACGAGAAAATGGTGATGAAGCCCTAAAATCATACACTAAGGCATTTGACGGTGTTAATGTAGCGGATCTTGCAGTGTCTGAAGAAGAATTTAAAGCTGCTGAAGATAATCTATCAGCTGCGCTTAAAAAAGCTATTCTACAAGCAAAATCTAACATAGAAAAATTCCACACAGCACAGCAAACACCAAAGGTTTCTGTTGAAACACAACCCGGAGTGCGCTGTTGGCAAGAAAAAAGGGCTATTGAAGCTGTAGGTCTTTATATTCCTGGGGGTAGCGCTCCATTGTTCTCCACAGTTTTGATGTTAGCGATTCCTGCAAAAATAGCAGGTTGTACTTCCGTAATTTTATGTACGCCACCAAATGAAAAAGGATCGATTGCCAGTGAAATTATTTATACAGCTGCTCTTTGTGGGGTGAAAAGCATCTATAAAGTGGGCGGTATTCAAGCAATAGCGGCAATGACTTTTGGAACTCAGAGCATAAGTCCTGTTTCAAAAATATTTGGCCCCGGAAATCAGTATGTAACTGCTGCTAAACAAGCGGCTACAAAGTTTGGTGTTGCTATTGATATGCCTGCTGGTCCTAGCGAGTTGTTGGTGATGGCAGATGCTTCTGCTAATCCCGATTTTGTAGCCTCAGATTTATTGAGTCAAGCCGAACATGGAGCAGACAGCCAAGTGGTATTGGTCTCAACCAACGAAACCCTTCTTAAAAATGTTTCAAAAGCAGTGGTTTTACAAACCAAAAGTTTGAACCGGAAAGTGATCATCGAACAAGCCTTAAAAAACATGAAGTTGATTTGTGTTTCTGACGATAGCACAGCCGTAGATTTAATAAACTTTTATGGTCCAGAGCACTATATTATTGCTACCTCAAATAATTCATATTTTGTAGATAATGTTCTAAATGCAGGATCTGTATTTATTGGCGATTATACCCCTGAAAGTGCGGGTGATTACGCATCAGGAACTAACCATACACTTCCTACAAACGGTTATGCTAAAGCGTATTCTGGTGTGAACTTAGATAGCTTTCTCAAAAGTATTACGTTTCAAGAAATTTCAAAAGAAGGGCTTAAAAACTTAGGACCTACTATCGAATTAATGGCAGAAGCCGAAGGTCTTATGGCACATAAAAATGCGGTTACAATCCGTCTTAAAACACTAAGCAATGAATCTTAATAAACTGATAAGACCAGCCGTTAAAGCTATGAAGTCATATTCATCAGCACGTGATGAGTTTGAAAGTCAGGACAAAGACCTGGTGTTTTTGGATGCTAATGAGAATCCTTTTCCCAATGGACTTAACCGATATCCAGACCCCCAACAAATGCAACTTAAAAATAAACTTGCAGCTTTAAAGGGGTTAAGGCCTTCTCAAATATTATGTGGAAATGGAAGTGACGAAGTTTTAGATTTGATATTCCGTGCATTCTGTGAACCTAATAAAGATGCAATAATCACGCTTACACCAACTTATGGTATGTACGCAGTCCTGGCTAATCTAAACGGCATACATCAGCAATGCGTATCTTTAACCGCCGATTTTCAAATTGATGTGCCAGCTGTTTTGAATGCAATCCGACCCAACAGCAAACTTCTATTTATTTGTTCGCCAAACAATCCCTCTGGAAATGTAATGAGCAGAACAGCTATAAAGGAGATTTTAAAAGCATTTAAAGGCTTGGTAGTAATTGATGAAGCCTATATAGATTTTACGGACACTGAAAGTTGGTTGGAGGATTTATCGGAGCATCCAAATTTGGTGGTAACTCAGACTCTGTCTAAAGCATATGGCTTAGCAGGAATTCGTCTAGGGATTTGCTACGCATCGGAAGAGATTATTGCAGTATTAAATAAAATTAAGCCTCCTTACAACATCAACAGCTTAACTCAAAAAGCTGCTATATCTGCGATATCCCAACGAGAAAATACCAAACAACAACTAAAGACAATCCTTGATCAACGCACTGAATTGATTAAAGAATTTAAAAAAATAGCTTGGATTGAAAAGCTTTATCCCACTGATGCGAATTTTATTTTAATTCGTGTTGACAATGCGAACTTGAGGTATGAACAATTAAAAAACAAAGGAATTATTGTTCGTAACAGGACCCGTGAAGACGGTTGCACAAATTGCTTGCGCATCACAGTTGGGACAGCAGAAGAAAATAAAAGACTAATCAATACATTAAATACACTATAGCATGAAAAATGTACTATTTATTGATCGTGACGGAACACTCATCAAAGAACCAGAGGACAACCAAATTGATGCCTTTGAAAAACTTGAATTTTACCCCGAAGTGTTCACTTACCTAAAAAAGATTGCAACTGAACTGGATTATGAATTGGTTTTGGTGACCAATCAAGATGGTTTGGGAACGGTTTCACATCCAGAAGAACACTTTTGGCCAGTACACAATTTTATGATTAAATGTTTTGAGAATGAAGGTATTGTCTTTGCCGATGAACACATCGATAGAACTTTTGCAGACGATAATGCACCAACACGAAAACCACGCACCGGTCTATTGACATCTTATTTTTCCGACGATTATGATTTAAAAAACTCATTTGTTATTGGTGATCGTCTTACCGATGTTGAGTTAGCCAAAAACTTAGGTGCAAAAGGAATTTACATCAATGATCAGACATTTTTGGGGACGAATGAAGTCAGTAGCACAAAAGAGGCCCTGGCCCCTTATATTGGTCTTGAAACAAACACTTGGTCCGAAATTTATGAGTTCTTAAAATTGTCCAACAGATCTGGGAATATCAGTCGAAAAACTAATGAAACAGATATATCGATCGCATTAAATCTTGATGGGACAGGCAAAAGCAATATAGACACTGGCTTGGCATTCTTCGATCATATGCTGGATCAAATTGCACGTCACGGTCAGATGGATTTAGACATCAAAGTTAGTGGCGATTTAGAAGTTGACGAACACCACACTATTGAAGATACTGCTATAGCTTTAGGAACATTATTTAATAAAACATTAGGAAATAAGCTAGGAATAGAACGTTATGGTTTTTGTTTGCCCATGGATGATTGTTTAGCGCAAGTGGCTATTGATTTCGGAGGGCGTAACTGGCTAGTTTGGGAGGCAGAATTTAAAAGAGAATACATTGGTAAAATGCCAACAGAAATGTTTATGCACTTTTTCAAATCTTTTACTGATGGTGCAAAATGTAATCTTAACATACAAGCAAATGGTACAAACGAACACCACAAAATTGAAGCTATTTTTAAAGCCTTTGCAAAATCTATAAAAATGGCTGTAAAGCGCGATGTGCATAAAATGATTCTTCCATCAACAAAAGGGATGCTGTAATGAAAGTAACAATTCTAGATTACGGCGCTGGAAATATTCAAAGTGTACAATTTGCCTTGGCACGTCTAGGTATTGATGCTTTGCTTTCAAATGATAAAGAACTTATTTTAACTTCAGATAAAATTATTTTTCCCGGCGTTGGTCACGCCACTCAAGCAATGAAACAACTAAACGCAGCAGGATTGACAGATCTTATTCCGGAGCTTAAACAAGATGTCTTGGGGATTTGCTTGGGGATGCAGTTGTTGTGTAAACACAGCGAAGAAGGGGATACAATGGGCTTAGGAGTTTTTGATGCTGAAATCAAACGCTTTAGCAATTCTGTTAAAGTCCCACACATGGGATGGAATACTATCGATAACCTTAAATCAGATTTATTCAAAGGGATTAATTCCGGGGCTTATATGTATTCGGTTCATAGTTATTATGCACCTCTAACAAAGCAAAGTATAGCCAAAACGTCTTACGAACTGCCTTTTTCAGCAGCTCTACACCATAAAAATTTTTATGGGGTACAATTTCATCCAGAAAAAAGTAGCGTCGACGGAACTCAAGTGCTCACAAATTTTTTAAATCTTTAATGCTATGAAAATTATTCCAGCAATTGATCTTATAGACGGGCAATGCGTGCGGCTTACTAAGGGCGATTATGCCACAAAGAAAGTATATAATTCGAACCCTGTTGAGGTTGCCAAACAATTTGAAGGTTCAGGGATTAAGTATTTACACCTAGTAGATTTAGATGGGGCAAAGGCACAACATATTGTAAATTATAAAGTGCTGGAAGAAATAAGTCATAAAACAAAATTACATATTGATTTTGGCGGAGGATTAAAAACAGATGAGGATTTGCGGATTGCTTTTGAATCAGGTGCTGATCAGGTTACTGGTGGGAGTATAGCGGTGAAAGATCCGCCTAAATTTGAAAATTGGCTTTCAAAATATGGTGCCGAGCGCATTATTTTAGGTGCCGACTGTATACGGCGAAAAATAGCGGTTCACGGATGGCAAGAGGAAAGTGACATGGAAGTTGTTTCGTTTATTGATGCCTATGTTCAAAAAGGGGTTCGTAATGTTGTCTGTACCGATATCTCAAAAGACGGAATGCTGCAAGGGCCATCTTTTGAACTCTATACAGAAATTTTAAACAAAACCCCCCTGATTAACCTTATTGCATCTGGAGGTGTTTCAAGATACGAAGAACTGCCTAAATTGGCTGATTTAGGGTGTTCAGCTGTTATCATTGGTAAAGCAATTTACGAAGGTAAAATTACGTTAAAACAACTCGAATCATTTCAATAAAAAAATAAAATGCTAACAAAACGAATCATACCTTGTTTAGATATTAAAAATGGCCGTACAGTCAAAGGGGTTAATTTTGTTAATCTCAGAGATGCTGGTGATCCAGTAGCCTTGGCCAAGCAATATGCAGACCAAGGGGCTGACGAATTGGTTTTTTTAGATATTGCAGCAACTTTAGAATCACGAACAACTACCCACGACATGGTTCGTGAAGTTGCGCGGCAGATTGATATACCCTTTACAGTTGGCGGTGGAGTAAGAAGCGTTGAAGATGCTGAAAAACTTTTAAAATCTGGCGCTGATAAAGTCGCGGTAAATTCTTCAGCTATAAAACGACCAGTACTCATTAAAGAATTAGCACAGGCCTTTGGAAATCAATGTATTGTAGTGGCTATAGATGCAAAAAAATTGAACGATCAATGGATGGTGTATTTGGCAGGAGGTACTATCCCAACAGATTTAAAACTATTTGATTGGGCCAAAACAGCTGAATCCCTTGGAGCAGGTGAAATTCTTTTTACATCAATGAATCACGATGGAGTCAAAACAGGCTTTGCAACCAAAACACTAAAAACACTGTCAACTTCTTTGAATATACCAATAATTGCATCTGGTGGTGCAGGACTAAAAAATCATTTCGTAGATGTATTTAAAGCTGATGCAGCTGATGCTGCATTGGCAGCTAGTGTATTTCATTTTGGTGAAATTTCAATAACTGATCTAAAAAAAGAATTAAAAGAACATAACATTTCAATAAGATTATAATGGAAATAAAATTTAACACTCAAGGATTAGTTCCGGCAATTGTTCAAGATGAACACACCAAAACAGTCTTAATGCTGGGGTACATGAATCAAGAAGCTGTTTCTAAAACATTAGAAACCAAAAGAGTAACTTTTTATAGCCGCAGCAAACAACGCCTGTGGACAAAAGGGGAGGAGAGTGGTCATTTTTTAGAATTCATTTCGATGAAATCCGATTGTGATCATGATGCACTGTTGGTAAAGGCATTGCCTAAAGGCCCTATATGCCATAAAGGGACGGATAACTGTTGGGGTGAAGAAAATACTACCAACTTCTCTTTTTTGAATTTTCTGGAGGATTTAATCGATCAACGCAAAAACGAAAGTAAATCTGTTGATTCGTATGTTGCTGGGCTATTTGAAAAGGGAATCAACAAAATTGCTCAAAAAGTAGGAGAGGAGGCTGTAGAAGTCGTTATTGAAGCAAAAGACACTAATGAGGATTTGTTTTTGGCAGAAAGTGCCGATTTGTTGTTTCACTTCATGATTTTACTTAAAGCAAAAGGTTTTCAACTTAATGATGTGGTAAAGATGCTTAAATCTAGACACTAATTTTTATATAAAGCTAAAAAGCACGACCTTGAGCGCATGTTTCAAAAGCGCTATTACTACCTAGTCAGATTTCAATTTTTGGGCTATCGTTTTCATGGGTGGCAAAAACAACCAAATACCAAAACCCTGCACCTGATGATTGACCGAACATTGAAGTATGTTCTTAAAGATCAATATTTTAAAACCTTAGCCGCCAGCCGAACAGATGCTAAAGTTTCTGCAGAAGAAGCCGCTTTTGAACTCTTTCTTAAAGATAAGCCTCTAGATGATTTAGAATTATTTATGGCAGAATTTAATGCAAATTTGCCTCAAGACATAAGAGCGCTATCTATCGACGAAGTTACATCTGACTTTAACATCATTCAAGATTCAAAATATAAGGAGTATCATTATATTTTTTCTCAAGGGGAGAAGTGCCATCCATTTTGTGCCCCCATAATGACTACAATTTTGGAACCATTAAATATCTCAATGATGATTAAAGGCGCAGCTCTTTTTGAAGGGAAGCACAATTTTAAACCCTACTGCTACAAGGCCACTGATAAAGGATTGTATGAACGCGAGTTGCTGTGCTGTGAGCTTTTGGAAAATAAGCTCTACACCGCAAATTTTTTTCCCGAAAAGAGCTACATCTTAAGCGTAATAGGTAAGGGGTTTGGACGACACCAAATTCGCTTGATGATGGGGGCTTTGGTTAAACTTGGTCGGGGTGAAGTAGATTTAGAGTACATAACCAAAAGCTTAACAAAAGAGTTTGAGGGTAATATTGATTACATTGCGCCTGCATCAGGGCTTATTTTACACAAAATAAATTTTTAATTTAAAGAAATTAACTGGTCTTTCAATCGTTCTTTTAACATCGAAAAAATACGCTTATTGAATATCGAACTATCTTTGTGGTAGGTAATGAGCTCTTTAGCAGTAAACAGACCAATTACGATGCCCAAAAGCTGTTGTTTTAATGCCATGTTTGACTTGAAGTGATTATCTAGTGAGTACGCCTTTTCCAAATTGTTGAGTTGATTAAAATCTTGTTTTTTGTTTTTTAATTCCGTTAAAAAGGTGCTTACAATGTGCTCATTTTGAAATTTCAAAAGGGGACGTAAAACAGTGTTTTGAAAGGCTTCTATTGAACTTGTATCTCCTAAAACCTGTGCAGAAGAAATTTCAGGCCTAATTTGGATGATTTTTTCATCTCTAGAATTTACGCTCATAGATCTCTAAGTCGAATGTAGAAGCAGAAGCTATAATATGATCAAAAATATCGGCTATAATGTACTCGTAATTTTGCCAGCGTTTATCGTTACTGAAGGCATATATTTCAATAGGCAAGCCGTTTTCACCAGGTTGTAGTTGGCGAGCCATTACCATTAAATCTTTATTGATTGCAGAATGTTTCTCTATATAAGATTCGATATACTTTCTAAAAACACCAATATTAGTCAAGTTCCTTCCATTTATTAAAAGAGACTTATCCACTTGATAAGACGAGTTATATGCTGTAATGTCCTCAACCTTTTTTGATAGGTATTCCTGAATCAAATCAATTTTAGATAATTTTTTTAAATCTTCATTAGTTAAATGGCGAACATTTGACATACGGATATTCAAAGAACGTTTGATGCGGCGCCCATTAGATTCGGTCATACCACGCCAGTTTTTGAAGGAATCAGAAATTAGCGCATAGGTTGGAATTGTGGTAATTGTATGGTCAAAATTACGCACTTTAACAGTCGCTAAATTAATTTCAATTACATCGCCATCAGCGCCATATTTTTGAAAGGTAATCCAATCACCAATGCGTACCATATCATTTACAGAAACTTGGATGCTGGCTACAAAACCAAGAATTGTATCTTTAAATACTAAAATAACAACAGCAGACACTGTACCTAAACCAGCCATAAATTCCCAGAACGAAATCCCAGAAACTGCTGCGAAAGTGGCAAAAACAGCCGTAAGCCACACAAAAATCATAATCACTTGAATGTAACTATCTATAGGTTTGTCTTTTAGGCGTTCAACAGATTTAAAAAAATCTTTTACCGAGCCTAAAACACTACGAAGGCCCCAAACGGTAAAAATAATTCCAATAACTATTATTAGTTTTTCAAGTGAAAATTGCCAACGCGCATGTTCAAAAAATATACTTGGAATACATTTGTATGCTACAATAAGAGGGAAAATATGAGCGAGGTTTCTTGGAACTTGATGCATAATCATTATGTCATCAAACTTAGTCTTTGAGCGCTTTGCAATCTTACTAAATGTAACGCGAATAATAGTTCTAATGATAAAGTCCACTACGAAAATAATCACCAGAATGGCAAAAACAAGCAGTAAAATACTGGTCCAATCGGCCACAGTTTCACTGACTCCAGCAGAGGATAAAAGATGCTTAAGTTTGTTGAGAAAAAATTCCATTTAAAATTAAAGCTAAGGTTTAGTTTTTCTTATTTAAATTGTATTCTACTACAAATGTACCAAAAGGAATGACAGATGCTGCTAAAACAGCCAAAAAGTTATTTTTTATCCACTGATTGTCAACTCTCAAGACTAAAGCTAAAGCTATATAGCCCATAAATAAGAGGCCGTGTGGCATTCCCAGCATTTTAACGAACGATGGATCGTCTTTCAAGTACTTAACAGGAACAGCAATTCCAAGCAGAAGGATGTACGATAAACCCTCCATAAAGGCAACAACGCGAAAAACAGTAATCAATCTCATTTATTATAAATTAGAAATAGGGTACAAAAATACAAAATATATATATGTAGAAGATGAATAACTCAATTTTACATAATATAAATTATAATACAACGTAACAACTCAATTTTTGAGGCTAGAGTTTGTGGGTACAATAAAAGACTAAACTAAAAATTGGAACAACTCTGGTTTATCGTTCAAATAATCTCCGAAAAAATTATGTTTTTTAAGTTTTGTAATTAAAGGTTGAAGATCGTCTTGAGATTTGAGTTGAATACCAACTACAGCTACATCATTCTCACGATTTACTTTTTTAGTATACTCAAAGTGTGTGATATCATCATTGGGACCTAACATGTCAACCACAAATTCGCGCAAAGCACCCGGACGCTGTGGAAATTTAATTATGAAGTAATGTTTTAAATTTGCATACAATAGCGCACGTTCTTTTATTTCTGCTGTTCTGGTAATATCATTGTTACTTCCACTTACCAAGCAAACAACTGTTTTGCCTTTAATTTCGTCTTTAAATTCATCCAAAGCAGCTATACTCATAACGCCAGCAGGTTCTGCAACAATTGCATCTTTATTGTACATTTCTAGGATTGTTTGGCATATTTTCCCTTCGTGCACAGTAGTCATTACATCCAGATTCTTATTACATATTTCGAATGTTAAATCACCAACACGTTGTACAGATGCTCCATCAACAAATTTTTCTATTTTCTCTAATTGAACTACTTCTCCTTTTGAGATTGATTTTGACATTGACGGTGCTCCAGCTGGTTCTACTCCAATAATTTTGGTTTTTGGAGATAATCCTTTAACGATAGAAGATAATCCTGATGCTAATCCACCGCCACCTACTGGAATAAATATATAATCAATACTTTCTTTAGCCTGCTGTACAATTTCTAATCCTACTGTACCCTGCCCTTCTATAACTTTAGGGTCATTGAACGGATGTACCAGGGGTTTTCCAAATTGTTTACATTCTTCTGTTGCTTTGTGGTATGAATCGTCAAAAGTATCTCCTACCAAAACAACCTCGACAAAATCTTGACCAAACATTTTTACTTGCTCCACCTTTTGATTTGGTGTTGGAGCTGGCATAAAAATCTTTCCTTTAATCTTCAACAAACGACAGGAAAGCGCTACACCTTGAGCGTGATTACCGGCACTAGCACAAATAATACCATTTTTTGTTTCTTCAGGATCTAAAGAAGAAATCTTATTGTAAGCCCCTCTAATTTTGTAGGATCTTACTTGTTGTAAATCCTCACGTTTAAAAAGAATTTTACAATTGTATTTCTCAGAAAATCGACTATGTTCTTCTAAAGGCGATACAGCAGCAATGCCCTTAAGTTTTTCAGCCGCAGCCTTTATGGCTTTTACTGTTGGAATATATTTAGTTTGAAGAACACTCATATGGATTGAATTATGCTTCTGTTTTGATTACCTTCATATCGGTCATCGCTTGTCTCAAAGTACTGCCAATTGATTCAATTGAATGAGTTCTAATTACTTGATTTACAGAAATTAAAGTTGCATTATCTACGGCATTAGTTTCAGAAGAATATGCCAAGCCTATAACATCTGTTTTTACTGTTTTCATAAAATCTACCAATAATGGTTTACATGCATGATCAAACAAATAACAACCATATTCAGCAGTATCAGAAATAATACGGTTCATCTCAAATAATTTTTTTCGAGCGACAGTGTTGGCAATTAATGGTAATTCATGTAAAGATTCGTAATAAGCAGATTCTTCAACAATACCTGAAGCAACCATTGTCTCGAATGCTAGTTCAACACCAGCACGAACGAAAGCTACCATAAGCACACCGTGGTCAAAATACTCTTGTTCATCAATAGAATTGGAGGATGCTGCTGTTTTTTCAAACGCTGTTTCACCTGTTGCAGCGCGCCATGATAATAAGTTGACGTCATCGTTAGCCCAATCTTCCATCATTGTTTTTGAAAAATGACCAGACATAATGTCGTTCATGTGTTTTTCAAACAACGGCTGCATTATCGTTTTTAACTCTTCAGATAATTCAAAGGCTTTGATTTTAGCAGGGTTAGACAAGCGATCCATCATATTTGTAATTCCACCATGTTTTAATGCTTCTGTGATTGTTTCCCATCCGTATTGAATCAATTTAGAAGCATATGAAGGCTCTATCCCCTCCTCTACCATTTTATCAAAGGATAAAATAGAAGCGGTTTGCAATACGCCACAAAGGATAGTCTGCTCTCCCATAAGATCACTTTTTACTTCAGCAACAAAAGAAGATTCTAAAACCCCTGCTTTGTGCCCGCCTGTAGCTACGGCATAGGCTTTAGCTTGCGCCCAACCTTTTCCTTCAGGGTCATTTTCTGGATGTACGGCTATAAGAGTAGGTACACCAAATCCACGCTTGTACTCTTCGCGAACCTCACTGCCAGGACATTTAGGTGCTACCATAATTACAGTCAAATCTTTTCGAATTTGCTTTCCTTCTTCAACAATATTAAAGCCATGAGAGTACGATAGTGTTGCTCCATTTTTCATAAGCGGCATTACGGTATCTACAACATTAGAATGTTGTTTGTCTGGGGTAAGATTTAATACCACATCTCCAGTAGGAATTAAATCTTGATATGTTCCGACTGTGAATCCATTTCCAGAAGCATTTTTGAATGATTGGCGCTCTTCAGCGATGGCTTGTGCACGTAGTGCATAGGAAATATCTAAGCCCGAATCGCGCATGTTAAGTCCTTGATTTAATCCTTGAGCGCCACATCCTACAATGACGATTTTTTTACCAATTAAGGCCTCAACACCAGCTTCAAACTCTGATGTTCCCATAAAACGACATTTCGATAGTTGATCGAGTTTTTGTCCTAAAGAAAGTGTATTAAAATAATTTGCCATTTTTTTTATTTGATTAGTTATTAAATGCAGCGAGCATTTCAGTTATTTTCATTTCATCTTTTGTGACGGCGATACGTCCTGATCGAACAAATTGCATGATGCCAAAAGCACTCAGTTCTCTATGCAACATTTCAATTTCATGTCTTCTTCCCGATTTTTCAAGCACAAAAAAGTCGCGATTTACTGTTACAATACGTGCATCACTTTCTTTAATTATGTTTTGAATTTGTCGTTCTTCAAACAATAGTTCTGATTTTATTTTGAACATACAGGATTCTAGGTAAATAGTTTCCTCATCGGTGTGGTAAAATGCCTTGATGACTTCTATCTGCTTTTCTATCTGTCCAATAATTTTTCTGACATTGACTTCCGTCATATTAACCAAGATTGTGAAACGTGATACCGCTTCAATTTCTGAAACGGAAATATTCATACTTTCGATATTGATATGTCGGCGTTGAAAAATAGCAGAGATACGATTGAGTAGCCCAATGTTATTTTCTGTGTAAACAGAAATAGTGTATTGCTTTCTTGTGTGTTCCATCTTTATTATTATTCAAGTCTTATTTCAGATACCGAAGCACCAGATGGTATCATCGGAAATACATTGTCTTCTTTCTCAACACAAACTTCCAAAAAATATGCTTCTTCAGAAGTCATCATTTCTTGGATTGCGGTTGCCAATTCTTCTCTTTTAGTGACACGCTTGGCCTCAATGTGGTATCCTTTTGCGATGGTCACAAAATCAGGGTTACTCATTTCTGTTGAAGCATAGCGTTTGTCAAAAAATAATTGTTGCCACTGACGCACCATTCCTAAGAAATCATTATTCAAAACAACAATTTTTACCGCTGCTTTCGTTTGGAATATTGTTCCGAGTTCTTGTATTGTCATTTGGTATCCACCATCTCCAATCACAGCCACGACTTCACGTTCTGGTGTAGCCATTTTTGCTCCTATTGCTGCTGGTAAAGCAAAACCCATGGTCCCCAAGCCACCAGAAGTAATATTACCTCTAGATTTGTTAAACTCTGCGTAACGACAAGCAATCATTTGATGTTGTCCAACATCAGACACAATAGCTGCCTCACCTCTACTCTGGAGATTTATCTCCTTTAAAACTTCACCCATCGTAAGTCCATCTTTGGTTGGATGCAAGTCATTTTTTATTACTTTTTCAAATTCTATTTTTAATAAATCTTTGAATTGCTGATGCCAATCATCATACGATTTTTCTTTAATCATTGGCAATATTTCAGACAAGGTTTCTTTCACATCGCCAAGGACTGGAATATCTGCAATTACATTTTTATCAATTTCGGCTGGATCTATTTCAAAATGGATCACTTTTGCTTGGGTTGCGTAATCGCTAAGTTTTCCAGTAACACGGTCATCAAAGCGCATTCCTATGGCCAACAAAACATCACATTCATTGGTCAATTTATTTGGCGCATAATTTCCATGCATACCAACCATACCAACGTTTAAAGGGTGGGATGTTGGAATCGCAGATACACCCATGATTGTCCATGCCGCAGGAATACCAGATTTTTCCACAAATGCTTTAAACTCATCCTCTGCTTCTCCCAAAATAACTCCTTGCCCCCAAACAATCATTGGGTTTTTGGCGTCATTTATTGCTTGGGCAGCTGATTTTAAGATACTTGTATCTACTTTAGGCACAGGCTTATAACTGCGTACACCCTCACATTTTTTATATGTAAAATCAAAAGTTTCAAATTGTGCGTCCTTGGTGATGTCAATCAATACTGGCCCTGGTCTTCCACTTTTGGCAATGTAAAACGCCTTAGCAATTACTTCTGGAATTTCTTCTGCACGAGTAATTTGATGGTTCCATTTAGTGACAGGTGTTGAAATACCGACAATATCGGTTTCTTGAAATGCATCACTACCCAACAAATGCGAAGGGACTTGACCCGTTATGCATACCATAGGGGTCGAATCAATTTGCGCATCAGCAATGCCCGTGATAAGATTTGTAGCTCCAGGACCTGAAGTCGCCATAGCAACTCCTACACGTCCTGAAATTCGAGCAAACCCTTGAGCTGAATGTGTAGCACCTTGTTCATGACGCGTAAGCACATGATGAATTTGATCTTGATATTTAAACAGTTCATCATAAACAGGCATTATTGCACCGCCAGGATAACCATAAATTATATCTACTCCTTCAGCGATTAAACTACGTACTAGAGCCTCACAACCTGTAATATGTTCACTTTCTTGATTAAGATAGTTTGTTTTAGTTTTAGCTTTTACATCCATAAATTATTTTTTTTGGATTAAAATTCATCTGTTACACATCCCTGAGATGCAGACGAAACAGTTTTTGCATATTTAAACAGCACACCTCTAGAAACTTTAAGATCAGGTGCTGTCCATTGTTCTTTTCGTTTTGCTAATTCTTCATTAGAAATTCCTAAGTTGATGCTGTTAGATTCAGCATCTATGGTAATGGTGTCACCATCTTTAACTAATGCGATCGCTCCCCCCTCTTGAGCTTCGGGAGTGATGTGCCCCACCACAAATCCGTGGGTGCCACCAGAGAATCGACCATCTGTTATTAAAGCTACATCTTTACCTAATCCTGCACCCATGATCGCTGCAGTTGGCTTAAGCATTTCTGGCATTCCTGGTCCACCTTTTGGGCCCTCGTAACGGATGACAACTACGTCACCCTTTTTGACTTTACCATCGCGAATACCGTCATTTGCAGCATACTCACCATTGAATACTTTTGCTTTTCCAGTAAATTTGAGCCCCTCTTTACCAGTGATTTTTGCAACACTTCCTTCCGTAGCTAGATTTCCATACAACATGCGTAGGTGACCTGAAGCTTTTATGGGATTTGTTAGCGGTTTGATTACTTCCTGCCCTTCAACTAAGCCACTTACATGCTCAAGATTCTCAGCAAGTGTTTTTCCGGTGACTGTCAAACAATCCCCATGTAATAAATTGTGCTTTAAAAGGTATTTAAGAACGGCTGGTATACCTCCAACACGATGAACGTCTTCCATTAAAAATTTGCCACTAGGCTTGAGGTCTGCTAAAAATGGTGTCTCATCGCTTATGCGTTGAAAATCTTCTAAGGTGAATTTGATATTTGCTGCTCTAGCAATTGCCAAGAAGTGAAGTACAGCATTAGTTGACCCCCCAAGCACGGTAATAAGTCTAATCGCATTTTCTAAAGACTTTTTTGTGATGATATCCGAGGGCTTAATGTCTTTTTCAAGAAGTAAACGAATGGCCTCTCCTGCTGCTATTGCTTCTTCTTTTTTTTCTTTTCCTGTCGCTGGGTTAGAAGAATTGTATGGAAGTGCCATTCCCAATGCTTCTATTGCCGAGGCCATTGTGTTTGCAGTATACATTCCACCACAAGCGCCAGCACCTGGACAGGCTTTCTGAACAATATTTTGAAATTCACTTTCCTCCATAGTCCCAGCAACCTTGCTTCCCCAAGCTTCAAAAGCAGATACAATATCTAACTTTTGACCATTGTGACAACCAGAATCAATTGTACCGCCATAAACCAAAATAGAGGGCTTGTTCACACGTATCATGGCCATTAGTGCGCCCGGCATGTTCTTATCACAACCCACAACAGTAATCATTCCGTCGTAACTCATAGCTTGAACAACGGTCTCCATAGAATCTGCTATAACATCCCTTGATGGTAATGAAAAACGCATACCTGGAGTACCCATTGAAATACCGTCGCTGACACCGATGGTGTTAAAGATCAAACCAACAACATCTTTTTTAAGAGTTCCAGACTTAACCAACTTAGCTAAATCGTTCAAATGCATATTACATGGATTTCCCTCATAACCTGTACTTGCGATACCAACAAATGGTTTTTCGAAATCTGACCGAGTCAGACCAATAGCATGTAGCATAGCTTGTGCAGCGGGCTGAGTTGGGTCTTGTGTTATAGCTTTACTGAACTTATTTAATGACTGCATATTTTGGAGAAATAACTTTAAAATGTGTTATGTATCAAAAATAAATAATCCCCCATTACTTAATTTTAAATTCAATTAGATAAGATCTAAACTCAATTTAAAAAATAATAGCATAAATATCTGTAAATCAGTTATTTAAATTAAAAAATTTATGATGTTCAATGCCCTTAATTATTTTAAACTAATTCGTTTAATTTCAAGTTGAAATGAAGTATTCTTTTTTGAAGATCTCAAAATACCTAACTGATTAAATTGCTTTTGATTGAAATTGGGAAGGTTTACTGCAAATCCTCTAAAGCTTGCTGTCATTTTATTAAGTGGGATCAAAATTGTTTCCCATTCGCCAGAGGTTTTAAAATTATAAACAAAAGAGTGGCGGTCATAAATGGAAGCCTTAATGCGCAATTGAAATTCAGAGCCATCTCCTTTAACATCTAAAACAATAGCCTTTTCTTTGCCGATTTTGAAGCTGTCTAAGTTCAAACGTACAGACGAAAACCCACCATTATTCTCTATTGAAACACCGCCGTTAAACAACCCGTTACCTTCTTCTGTTAATGTGAAATTACCACTAGATTTCCCACCCATGACCACATCATCAACTACTTGCCATAATTCAATTGGGCAAGCACTATTGAACTCAAATACTGTTTTAGAATTTTGGTTGGATGATAACAATGCCATTAGAACTAATATATGTTGGATCATGATTTTAAACTGAGTTCAGATTTAATAACATCAAAGTTTAGCCTAAGAAAAGAACGCAACTTTTTTTTGTAGTCTTCTTTTAACCAAGCTAAGAAATTGTGCGTACTCTTACTGATGCATTTTGAATAGCGATTAATCCTAAATTCAATATCATCATCTAACAACTTAATTAAAGTCAAGGCATCAAAAATATCTTCACTATTTTCAATACATATTTTGGCGTGTTGCTCTATGGAGCGCTTTAAAACTACTTTTGAAGACTCTCCCCTTCTAATGGATTCAATATATGTTTTATTTATGTCGAAATAAACTTCCTCAGATTTTGAAAAAGACACTCTGATTGCCTCGGGCATTTCATACTTAAAATTATTTTCAAGATCTTCATCACTTAATATTCCATCCAAATAATGACTCGGATATTTAAAAATACGCTGCCAATCCAAATTGGTACTGCCCCAAGGCCCAAAACGATGAAAATTATTCCCTAAATCAATGACATTAAAACTATCCTTGGCCTTGTAAATTCGAGAACCACGACCAATCATTTGGTAATAAAGAGTTAGCGATTTAGTCGCACGATTCAATATTATCGCTTCGACACTGGGTTCATCAAAACCAGTGGTCAAAATACTGACAGAAGTAAGTATGGCGCCTGGTGTATTCTTAAACCATTTCAGGATATTGGCACGTTCTTTTTTTGTGGTAGTGTTGTCTAAGTGCGCTATTGGAAGTCCTGCTCGTCTGAAAAGATCATAGACAAATAAAGAGGTATTGATACCATTATTGAAGATTAATGTTTTTTGTCCTGCACAACGTTCAGTATAAGCTTCCATGAGCTTAGAAAGCATTTCATTGTTTGTGTACAAGTCCTCCGACGACTTCACTGTGTAATCCCCGTTAGCCCCTACTACCAAACTTGTCAATCCAACATTGTAAGAAAACATATTTGCTTTAGCTAAAAAGCGATTGTCTATCAGTGATTCTATACTTTCGCCGACGATTAATTCATTGTAGTTGTCGGTCATAGGCAGTTCAATATTTGAACTTAAAGGAGTGGCTGTAACGCCGAGTATAAAGGATTTATCAAAAAACTTAAATAGCTTCGTAAACGAATTGTAATGCGCTTCATCAATAATCACCAATCCGATATCTGAAATATCGAGTTTATCATCTTTAAGCCTATTATTCAAAGTTTCAACCATGGCCACAAAACAATCAAAGTCCTTTTGGTCGTCAAGCCTGGCCTTGCTGTCTACAACTTTATTTGCAACTCCAAATTCCGTTAAAACGCTTGACGTTTGTTTGCACAGTTCAATACGGTGAGTCATCACCAGTACTTTTTTCTTTCGTGTTTTCAGGTATTGGCTGACGATTTCAGAAAATATAACAGTTTTCCCTCCACCAGTTGGTAATTGATACAACAAATGATAATCCTCAGCGGCCGATTCAAAACAATCGAATATTTTTTCAATGGCTCCTTTTTGATAATGATAAAGTTCTTTACCTTCTTTACGTTCTTCTTTATCTACTGTCGTAAGCATAATATGGATTGTGTTCAACTTTGCAAAAATAGGACCTTTTTTGAGTTTTCAAATAATTTAGATGTGATTTTTAAAAAATATTTAAAGCTTTGTCTTATTTGGAATTGGAATTTTCAGCTTTAATTTTAAAATCATTAAATTTATATTGTAATTTTAATTAAGTCTCATGAATTCATCTAACATTAAGCCTTCAACGCGTTATTGGCTCGTTGTTATCCTCTCGTTTTTATGGTATGCTGTAGGAGTTTTTAATTATTTAGCACAGGCGTACATGACAGATGAAACTTTGGTTTCATTTCCAGATGAAGTACAACTTTACTACACCAATTTGCCGGCTTGGGTCACTGCTGCATTTGCATTGGCGGTCTTTGGTGGTTTACTTGGCTCAGTCGGTCTATTTTTACGAAAAAAATGGGCTTCATTTTTATTTCTTGGCTCCTTTTTTGCTATTGTGGCGCAGCAATTTCATAGTTTTTTTGTTCAAGATTTTATTGAAATCACTATTGAAAAAGCGATTATGCCTCTTCTAGTATTAATAATTGCCCTTTACATGATATACTATTCGAGAAAAAGCGAAACTGAGGGTCTGCTCATTTAATTTGAATTGGAACCCTAGTCTGGTTTTTGTCGTTTGATTTTATGAATTTTTTTTGATCCACTATACATCGTGTACAGAACAAGTTTTGACTCAAGTTTGGCATTGAATACTTTAATTTTTCTTGAGGGTCTTAAACCAACATGTTTTAAGGCCTCTAGATTTGAAGTAATTAACCAAGCATTAGTTCCTGAGTAATTATGTTTCAATGTAGTTCCAATAGCTCCATAAAACTCCTCCATTTCTAAATCCAATCGCTCACCATAAGGAGGATTGAATACCATATGTAATGGAGCATCCCCACCTTTTTGTGTTTTAAAAAAATCCTCGTGCTTTATAGAAATAAACTCTTCTAGATGTGCGTTTTTCACATTCTCTATCGCTTTTCGGACGGCACTAGGAGATTTATCAAATCCCAATATTTTATGGTGAAAATCACGTGTTTTTGATAGTAACGATTCTTCAATCTTTTCGAAAAGATCAACATCCCAGTCCTGCCAACGTTCAAAAGCAAATTCATTACGCATCAAATTTGGGGGGATGTTACACGCAATCATAGCTGCCTCAACAAGTATTGTTCCAGACCCACACATAGGATCCATAAAGTCTGTTTGTCCGTCCCAACCAGAGAGCATAACAAGCCCTGCGGCCAAGACTTCATTTATCGGGGCAATATTTGTAGCTATTTTATAACCTCTTTTGTGTAAAGATTCACCTGAGCTATCAAGAGAGACATTACAGAAATCGCCATCAATATGTATATTGATTTTTAAATCAGGAAAGCGCAGATCTACGTTTGGCCGCTGACCAGTATGTTCACGGAATCGATCGACTATGGCATCTTTAGTTTTTAAAGCTATAAATTGAGAATGGGTAAAACGATCTCCACTAAGCGTTGCTCCAACAGCCAAACTACCATCTTTATTTAAATAATCCTCCCAACGGATGTTTTTAATTTTTTGGTAGAGTTCTGTTTCGTTTTTTACACTGAATTTTGCAATAGGCTTTAAAATTTTAATTGCAGTACGTAACCCTAAATTGCATTTATACATAAACCCTTTGTCTCCAATAAAACGAACATGACGAACACCCCTTTTAATTTTTTGTGCTCCAAGTTGCAGCAATTCTTTTTCTAAAAGTTCTTCAAAACCGTATAAAGTTTTGGCAACCATTTCAAAATTAGCATTCATAATTTTTTTGCAATAGGTGTCAAAAATACAGTATTTTTGTCGGTGTAAGCATTAATTAAATGACAAAACATCAAAATTGGTTTCAATCATGGTTTGATACGCCTTATTACCATATTCTATATAAGCAACGTAACAATACAGAAGCGGAAAATTTTATTAGAAAATTGGTAACTTATTTGGAAACAGATAAAAATCAATCAATATTGGATCTGGCTTGTGGCAAAGGACGGCATTCAATTTTTTTGAATTCACTAGGGTACAAAGTCAAAGGAGTAGATTTGTCAAGTCAAAGTATCTTGGAAGCTACTAAGTACGCTAATGATCGCCTAGAGTTTGAAATTCACGATATGCGCACTCCCCTAGATACGAAATACGACCTCATTTTAAATCTGTTTACTAGTTTTGGCTATTTTGATAATTTAGAGGACAATCTTAGCGCTCTGAATACCATAAAAAGTGGACTTTCAAATCAAGGCATTGGGGTTATTGACTTTATGAACAGCCCTTATATAATCGAACATTTAGTCCCTCATAACACCATTGAAATTGATGGTATTCATTTTGAGCTGAAGCGTAGTGTTTCGGATGGCGTTATTACAAAAAAAATTACTGTAACTGATAAAGGGTTGTCGCATAATTACATAGAACGAGTTCGCGCATTTGATAAAGCAGATTTTACTAGTATGTTTTCTAAACTAAACCTGAATTTAATAGATAGCTTTGGGAGCTATGACTTAGATCCGTACAATGTTGAATCGTCTAAACGTTTAATTTTAATTTTTAAAAAAAATGCTTAATTTCTTATTACCCATTTTGGCTGTTTTGATTGGATTTCTTCTTGCAATTTGGTTTTCAAATTCAAAGCAAATGTCTTTAAAATTGCTACTTACATTTAGTGGAGCATTTTTGCTTTCCACAACTGTATTTGAATTATTGCCCGCTGTATATTCAAAACTAGAGCCAAAATTATCAGGGTTGTATATACTTGCTGGTATCATATTTCAAATTATTTTAGAATTTTTTTCCAAAGGAGCAGAACACGGCCACTTACACGGGAGGAGAAGTAATACAAAAACATTCCCTTTACTTATGTTTTTGAGTTTAGGGGTACATGCCTTTTTGGAGGGTTTTCCTGTTTTCGCTCACCAAACCATTGTTTATGGGGTTTTTGTCCATAAAATCCCTGTAGCAATACTTATTGTTTCATATTTATTGCTTTCAAAGTTGCCAAAGTTTCAAGCTTTTGTTTTTATTATGGTTTTTGCGCTTTTAACTCCTTTGGGCACTTTAGCGGCGCAGACGATCCATTTGTCTGAAAAATTAATTTATAGCGTAAATTCATTGGTTATAGGGATGTTTTTGCACATCTCTACAATAATTTTATTTGAGGCAGATGAAGGCCACAAATTTAATTTAAACAAAATCGTAGCTATTGTTTGTGCAGTCTTGATTGCCTTTTTTATGTAAAAAAAATCACGATTAAAAAAAATATTCTTAATCATGACTTTTAAGTAGGAGATTTATTTGGGCAAAAAAGGATTTAAAATTACATTTTGAGATTATTTAAAATTCACAAACCTTTTTTTATTATGGTAAAACTACGAACATTTAGACTACAAATAAAGCGCTATGTAACAAACGGCTTATTGGCGTAATAAGCGGGCTTATTTGTGTCATAAGTGGGGTGAGAGACCAGAAATACCATAATTATTTACCTTTTTTGTTTTTCCAAATCTTATTCAAAGTATATAAATCGAAGGTTTTGTAGGATTTTTGAAATTCCAAGTTTCCTTTATCAAATTGCCGTTGAAGAATATCTTCAATCAAAAAATCTTCCTCTTCAACTTCAGGATCAAATGGAATTTTTAAAGACATATCAAACAGTTTTGCAGTATTGTTATACCAAAAAGCCCGCCAACCACTACGCAACTCCTTGATAAGATCAAAGGCTGTTTCACCTGTTTGTCGATGAATGAGTTTGATTAGAATTTGTCCTTCTGTAATTGTGAATTTTTTTAATTTATCAGCAAATTCATTCTCAACAAATTTTTGAACCATACGGGTGTACTTTTTACGCTGTCTTTTGCTTTTTACACCAGCCATTCGCGCATTGAGTGTTTCTAGCCGCTCTGCAGCTAACTTAGCATAAGGGAAAACTTTAAGAGTTTTTCGCTGAAGAATTAAATAGCGTCTGCGTTCTTCATTGGAATTAAGCCGTAGGCGAGGTAAAATTACGACTTCTTCCAAATCTATGGATTGACCGGTTATTGTATCCCCCTTTATGATTAAATACTTATTTGGAATAGTATCTACTGCAACAGCTGGGGTTTGCCCCCAACAGCAAAACAATCCAAACATGTAAATATAAGTAATATACTTCATCGAAATCTGAATGGCTCCAAAGTTAAAAAATATACATCATTTCGTAACTTAAAATCATTGTTATTTGTTATTTTTAACCAAAATTTTAAACGATGGCAAAACAGCAAATTTTAGATAAAAAAGCATTAGATTTTCTAGAATCTTACCTTAACAATGCTGCTCCCACAGGATATGAGTGGAATGGTCAAAAATTATGGATGGATTATTTAAAGCCTTATGTGGATACATTCATAACTGATACCTATGGCACAGCCGTTGGGGTTATTAATCCTGATGCTTCATTTAAAGTTGTTATTGAAGGTCATGCTGATGAAATTTCATGGTATGTTAACTATATTTCAGATGATGGCTTGATATATGTTATTCGCAATGGCGGTAGTGATCACCAAATTGCGCCTAGTAAAATAGTAAATATCCATACCAAAAATGGCATTGTCAAAGGGGTGTTTGGTTGGCCCGCAATTCATACGCGTACTTTAGCAAAAGAGCAAGCCCCTAAACCCGATAATATTTTTATTGATGTAGGTTGTCAATCAAAAAAAGATGTAGAAAAGTTAGGCGTTCACGTTGGGTGTGTCATCACCTATCCCGATGAATTTCACATCCTTAATAAAGACCATTTTGTGTGTCGTGCTCTAGACAACCGAATGGGTGGCTTCATGATAGCACAGGTTGCACGCTTATTGCATGAAAACAAAAAAACTCTTCCCTTTGGACTTTACATTACAAACTCTGTTCAAGAAGAAATTGGTTTACGTGGTGCCCAAATGATTACCCACACCATTCAACCGGATGTAGCTATTGTGACTGATGTGACTCACGATACCACAACGCCAATGATAAACAAGAAAAAACAAGGGCATTGCAAAATGGGTGATGGTCCAGTAATTGCTTATGCTCCAGCAGTACAGCAAAAATTAAGAGACCTCATCACAGAAACTGCCGAAAAAAATAAAATTCCGTTCCAACGCGCAGCGCTTTCTAGAGCAACTGGAACTGATACTGATGCCTTCGCCTACAGTAATGGTGGAGTAGCCTCTGCGCTTATTTCATTACCGTTGCGGTATATGCACACCACAGTAGAAATGGTTCACCGAAAAGATGTAGAAAATGTCATTCGAATGATTTATGAATCCCTTCTAAATATTAAAGCTGGAGAAACTTTTAGCTATTTCGATTAAAATTGCAAGAATATTTAGACATTTGGAATGAGGACGGCAACCCAACTGGAGCACGTTGTACTAAAGGTGAAGCTCACCTAAAAGGGCTTTTTCACCCTACAGTACATGCGTGGTTTTACTCCTCTACCCCAGCCCTTTTGCTGCAAAAGCGAGGGGCTAACAAACAGACTTTCCCCAACTTTTGGGATGTTTCCGTTGCCGGTCATGTTTCTGCTGGAGAAACGATTTTAGAAGGGGCGGTTCGTGAAATTAATGAAGAGATTGGTCTTCAACTTAAGCCAACAGATTTAGAACTTATCGATATCCGAAAAAATAGTAACAAATTTTCTAACGGTATCATAGATTGTGAATTTCAACATGTATTCCTGTGTAAACTAAATATACCAGTTCAAAACCTTAAACTACAAACTGAGGAAGTATCGGCTGTTCGCCTTTTTTCTTTTGAAGAAATAGAACTATGCCAACAGAAAAAAAACTCAGAATTTCATATTGTTCCAGCAGACATGAGCTACTACAACATGGTGATGAACGAAGTGTTAAAACGAATATAGAATTACCAATCTGTTGATTCTAAACTAAAAAGTTTAGTGACTTCAATATCAAAAATACAAGCTAGACGTAATGCAAGAACAGTAGACGGAACGTATTTACCCAGCTCCATAGCATTAATAGTTTGTCTACTGACCTTTGCTTTTTCCGCTAATTGCGCTTGTGTTAAATTATGTCGAGCACGCTCAATTTTAATAGTGTTTTTCATAATTCAACTTTCGTTTTTTAATTTATTCAATTGCCAGTAAAATCTGATGATAAAGAATATTATTACAGTGAACATATTAAAAATCATGACATACAAAAATGAAAAGTCGTATATAAACAACAATGAAATTAAAAGAATACCGTAATTGACATAAACCGCCCATACCAATGACTCTAGTCTAATTTTTAAAATGTATTCGTCCTCCTCTTTTTCTTTTGAAAAGGCCACAAAAATTGAACTTAAAATAATTAAAACCCCAACAATCTCATTTAAAATATTATTGTTTACAGTTCCAGCCAATTTATTTTGTCCCATAAACTCGTCAACAAATAGTGCTGGCATTTCAAATTCTAAAGCAGTTGGTTCAATTTCAAACACCAGAGACAATGCACCCACAATAAGAGATGGAATCAAAATAATCCAACCATATATCTTAAAACAGTTTGGAAATAAATAATTTGTTTTCATATGTATTTTTTTTAAATATACAGTTTATTTTACATTTAGACAAGTATACTTTACATTTATAAACATTATATCCTAAGGTATATAAATAAAGATGTATTTAGAAAATGTTTTGATCAACGTCTTTGATGAACTTAACTAGTCCTTCAAAATAAATTTTCTGATCATCAAATTGAGCTAAATGACTACCATTAGGACATAATAAAAAACGACCATTTTGAACTTCATTAGCTATGAACTCCATTTGCTTTGGATCCATAGTATCATGAGTCGCTCCAATACTTAAGGTAGGAACGCTTATGTTTTTCAATTCATCCTTGATGTCCCAATATTTAAGTGTTGCATCTCCCTTGACCCCGAACTCACTAGGTCCCTGCATGGTTACATATACATCGTGGTTGATGTGTTTGAAACTGCGGTTTAATGGTTCTGGCCATTGCGCAACTGGTAACCTAATGATGTGTTTGGTATAGTAGTTATTAACCACCAATTCCATATAACGTTCATTAGAGTAGTCTTCTTTTTCCTCGTAGTATAGAATTTCTTTCAAAACTTCTGGATCTAATTTTGGGGCCAGTACATTGTCTGAGTAAGCTTGGTAATCAGGAATTGAAGGTACCATATTGGATATAATCAATCCCTTCAGATGTTCTTGATATTTTAGCGCATATTGCATACCTAGAATACCGCCCCATGATTGTCCGTATAAATAAAAATTAGATTTATCAAGATTTAAAGCAACACGTACTTGTTCAACTTCCTCTACAAAACGGTCTAAATCCCACAGCGACAAATCTTTTGGCTGGTCACTGTAATAAGAGCCCAACTGGTCGTAGTAATAATACTCAATTCCTTCGTTGGGAAAATACCCATCAAAGCTTTCATATATTTCATGAGTCATTCCTGGACCACCATGAAGCAATAAGACCTTTATGCTTGGATTGTTCCCTACTCGTTTGGTCCAAACCTTAAATTCTCCTTTAGGGGTTTGAATAGGGATCATTTTTATACCGCCAAGGTATTGATCGTCTTTTTCAGAGCTATCTAAATATGCGGATTGTTGTGTGCATTTCATGTGCTTATTCTTGCCTTTACAACTCGAAAAAACAAGTACGACACTTAAGATTAAAATAATTTTAATTTTCATAAAGAATAAATTTTTATAGTGAATTTTTTATAATATCCTCAACAACTTCGGGGTTGAGTAAAGTACTAATATCGCCCAAATTTGAACTGTCTTTATTTGCTATTTTTCTAAGGATACGACGCATAATTTTACCAGAACGTGTTTTTGGCAACCCATTCGTAAACTGCATTTTATCTAACTTAGCTATTGGTCCAATATGAGTAGTTATTAATTGATTGATTTCTGATTGTAATTCAGCTTGATTTGAATACTCATTTTTAAGTGTGATGTATCCATACAAGGCATTTCCTTTTATTGGATGTGCAAATCCCACAATAGCAGACTCTGCAACTTGATCGTGTTCATTAATGGCGTCCTCTATGGGCGCAGTACCAAGATTATGACCAGATACTATTATAACATCATCTACTCGACCCGTAATGCGGTAGTGGCCATTTTCTTCTCTTAAAGCACCATCGCCTGTGAAATAATAATTTTTATAAGCAGAAAAATAGGTGTCTTTATACCTTTTGTGATTACCCCAAATAGTGCGTGCTATTGATGGCCATGGATATTTAATGCACAAACGTCCTTCTGCTTTTGATTCAAGAATTTCATGACCATTTTCATCCATCAATACGGGCTGCACTCCAACAAACGGAAGCGTCGCATAGGTTGGTTTACCTTCGTAACAATTTGGCATCGGACTGATGAGTATCCCTCCTGTTTCTGTTTGCCACCATGTATCGACAATTGGACAGCGATTTTTACCTATATGCTTATGGTACCATTGCCATGCTTCCTCATTAATAGGCTCACCAACGGTACCTATGACTTTGAGAGATGAAATATCATAAGATGTTACAAAACTTAAATCTTGTTTGGCTAAAGCCCTAATTGCTGTGGGCGCTGTATAAAATTGACTAACTTTGTGCTTTTCTACAATTTCCCAAAAACGTCCGTAATCCGGATAACTGGGCACCCCTTCAAACATAACTGTAGTTGCCCCATTGAGTAATGGACCATAAACGATATAACTATGTCCAGTGATCCAGCCAATATCTGCAGTACACCAGTAGATATCGTCTGTTTTGTATTGAAAAACATTTTTAAAGGTATAAGCTGTATACACCATATAACCAGCAGTAGTATGTACCATACCTTTTGGTTGACCCGTAGAGCCGGAAGTATAAAGTATAAATAAAGGGTCTTCAGCATCCATTACTACAGGAGTGCATTGGATAGAAGCATCATCCAATAAAGGTTGAAGCCATTGGTCTCTACCCTCTTTCATATTAATATCGGAATGAATTCGTTTGGCTACTAGAACATTTTTCACACTGGGGCAAGACTCCAAAGCTTCGTCAACAATCCCTTTTAAATCAATTGTTTTTTTACCCCGATAGCTCCCATCGCTAGTGATGAGTAATCTACAATCACAATCATTAATTCTAGTTGCTAAAGCAATTGATGAAAAACCTGCAAAGACCACAGAGTGTATCGCGCCAATGCGGGCACAAGCCAATACTGAGACAGCCAATTCAGGAATCATGGGTAAATAAATACAGACCCGATCGCCTTTTTTTATTCCCCTAGATTTAAGAACATTAGCAAATTTATTCACACGCTCGTGAAGATCTTTATAGCTAATGTGTTCTGAGCTTGAATTTGAGTCATTAGGTTCGAAAATAATGGCTGTTTTATTGGCATTAGTTTTAAGATGTCGATCGATACAATTTTCAGTGATATTTAGCTGCGCACCATCAAACCAACTAATTTTTGGAATTGAAAAATCGAAGTCTAAAACACTATCCCATGGCTTTTTCCATAAAAAGTTTTCTTTAGCCAATTCACCCCAAAATTGTTTTGGATTATTTGACGCTTGTTTATAATTTTTATGGTATAATTCGTTGTTTGTAATTGAATAATTTGCCATCTTTTATATGTGAAATTTTATGCTACAATTAAATTATAACTAACATACAAAAAAAATCAACCAATTTAGTTTGTTAGGAAATAATAATTCTGATTATAGAGAACGCCCAAATAGTTACGGGTAAAACCTAAACTTACATAAAAATGAGATGTTGGGTTTGATTGCATTCTTAAGAATGTTAAAAGGGTTATATGTTTATACTATTAGTAAACAGAGCGCTCCTTTTGATTAGTTTTTTTTTATTTTTGATATCTAAATTTAGTTTTATATTCTAAAATTTGAAAAGTTCACGTTTATACTTTATTGACACTGTTCGCGCCTTTGCAATTCTGATGATGCTTCAAGGCCACTTCATAGATACTTTGCTAGCAGTTGAATTTCGTGACCCTTCCAATGTAGCATTTCGTGTATGGCAATATTTCAGAGGAATAACGGCCCCCACCTTCTTTACAATTTCAGGACTAATTTTTACTTACCTCCTGATGAAAGCTCGTGCCAAAGGGGATGTAGAAGAGCGAATAAAAAAAGGGGTTGTACGTGGTTTTATGCTGATTGGCATAGGTTATTTGTTGAGGATTCCTATTTTTAGATGGTTTACAGGAAAATTTGACACTTATTTCATGGTGATAGATGTACTTCAGTGTATAGGGCTTTCCTTGTTGCTTATTGTTCTATTTTACAAGCTAGTTCGTCAAAATCATAGAATTTTTTCTATACTAATGATTATTATCGGAACTTTAATATTTGCCTTAGAACCTTTGTACAGAACATATTCAGCCACAAACATCCCGCTGTTTTTCGCCAACTATATCACAAAAGCTAATGGATCGATTTTCACTTTGATCCCATGGTTTGGATATATGGCTTACGGAGCATTTATTGCATTCCTTTTTCAAGAATATTTAACACATCCAAAATTCAGAAATAGTATTATCGTAGGGTTTTTGGCGATTGGTTTGTTTCTCGTCAATGGTTCTACTGCTCTACTACACTATATTTTTAAGTTTACACAAGTTCAACTCATAGATGATATCGCTAATTTTAATTATCTATTCATTAGACTTGGAAATGTTCTAGTAATTTTTGGAATTTTTTATGCCTTAGAACGTTTTCTAAAACATCCGATAATTTTAAAAATTGGCCAAAAAACACTTTCTATATATGTGATCCATTTTATTGTCTTATACGGAAGCTTTACGGGGTGGGGACTCAACCGGATTCTAAGCAAAAAATTAGACCCAACTCAAGCTGTTTTTGGAGCACTAATATTTCTCGTACTGGTAAGTCTAATGGCGGTTTACAGGATAAAAGCTAATACTTATATTTATGCAAAACTCAGAACAGCGGCACATAAAATTAGTCTTTTGATTTCAAAGAGAGGTATTTAAGCACATTGTGTTCTATTCGCGCATTGATATCTGTTAAATCACTCTTTTCAAAGTCATCTCCAGTGATATTTTCAAAGAGTTCTATGTATCTATTGCTCACCGTTTCAATATATTCATCACTCATAAAAGGAATGGTTTGACCCGTCAAGCCTTGAAAGTCATTTTTAATCAACCACTGACGAACAAACTCCTTTGATAATTGTTTTTGGGGCTCACCCTTCAGCTGCCGCTCTTCATAACCATCAGCATAAAAATAACGAGATGAATCAGGTGTGTGTATTTCATCAATTAGAACAATTGTACCATCGGCTGTTTTTCCAAATTCATATTTAGTATCAACTAAAATTAATCCCTGAGCGGCGGCAATTTCACTTCCACGCTGAAACAATTTACGCGTGTAATCTTCCAACACCCTGTAATCTTCTTCAGAAACAATACCCCGCGCCAAAATATCTTCACGAGAGATATCCTCATCATGATCCCCCATTTCAGCTTTGGTAGCTGGAGTAATAATCGGAAATTCGAAGGCATCATTTTCAATCATCCCATCAGGCATAGGCACACCACAAAGAATTCTTCTTCCAGCTTTATATTCTCTAGCAGCATGACCAGACATATAAGCACGAATTACCATTTCAACCTTAAAAGGAGTACATAAGTGGCCAATAGCAACATTCGGATCTGGTGTGGCCAATAACCAGTTAGGCACCAAATCTTCTGTTGCTTTCATCATCTTGGTAGCTATCTGGTTTAAAATTTGCCCTTTATATGGAATACCCTTGGGCATAACTACATCAAATGCTGATAGCCGATCTGTCGCAATCATCACTAACATATTGTTTTTGATTGTATATACCTCACGAACTTTCCCTTTGTATACATTTTTTTGACCCGGGAAGTTAAAGTTAGTTTCTGTAATCGTTTGATTCATAGGATTTATTAATCTCTGTTTTCAATATTTTTATAAGCCTCTATAACTTTTTTAACCAATTTATGACGGATGACATCTTTGTCATCCAAAAAGACCATACCGACTCCTTTAATTTCTTTCAGTATCAATAACGCTTCTTTAAGGCCAGAAATGACACGCCGTGGCAAATCAATTTGTCCTGGATCACCTGTAAGTAAAAATTTAGCATTTTTACCCATTCGCGTTAAAAACATTTTCATTTGGGCATGAGTCGTATTTTGACCTTCATCCAATATTACAAATGCATGGTCCAAGGTGCGTCCCCGCATAAAGGCTAAAGGGGCAATTTGAATGATTCCTTTTTCAATATAATTATCCAATTTTTCATGAGGTATCATATCCCTCAAAGCATCGTAAAGTGGTTGCATGTAGGGATCAAGCTTCTCTTTTAAATCCCCAGGGAGAAATCCTAAATTTTCACCAGCTTCAACCGCAGGTCTCGTTAAAATAATTCGCTTTACTTCTTTATTTTTTAAGGCTTTTACGGCAAGAGCTACTCCTGTGTAAGTTTTTCCTGTTCCAGCAGGGCCAATTGCAAAAACCATATCGTTCTGACGAACAGCATCCACTAGCTTTCTTTGGTTGCTTGTTTGTGCTTTAATAAGTCGCCCATTTACTCCGTGTAAAATAACCTGTCCGCTTTCATTTGAAGTGGTGTAATCTTCTTCAGAATCGCTAGTTAATATACGTTCTATCATATTTTCATCGAGTTTATTGAATGAGCTGAAATGGTTAAATAGCATTTCCATACGTTTGTCAAATTCTTCAAGTAACTCTTCATCTCCAAAAGCTGTTATTTTGTTGCCACGAGCAACAATTTTCAACTTTGGAAAGTACCTTTTTAGGAGTTCTATGTTTATATTTTGAGGACCAAAAAATTCTTTTGGAGCTATTTCTTCAAGTTCTAAAACGAGTTCATTCAAAGGCAATAATTTTTTTAGGGTGAAACATATACACTTTTAAAACATCATAAATGTACTAACATTTTTGCTTAAATATTTAGTAGTGTTAATAAAATTTAAAAACAAAAAATTATGTAGGTTTGTAGAACAATTGAACTTCATTTTAATTATTTTTAATACAGCAACAGTTCTCACTCAATGGCCATCATTACCCTTACTACAGATTTTGGAATGAAAGCACACTTTGTTGGTGCAGTAAAAGGTGCTCTTTTATCCGAAATTACTGACGCCAATATTGTAGATATATCACACAACATTTCCCCTTTTAACGTTATGGAAGCTGCCTATGTAATTCAAAATGCATTTAGTAGTTTTCCAAAAGGAAGTATTCATGTTATTGGCGTTGATTCTGAACTCAATCCAGAAAATTCACACATTGCTATGGTGCTAAACGGACATTATTTTGTTTGTGCTAATAATGGAATTTTGAGTATGATTTGTAACGATATAACACCTGATCAAATTGTAGAAGTCAATATCCATGACAAAATTGTAGGTAACTTTCCTGTTCTCGATATTTTTGTTAAAGTTGCTGCACACATCGCTCGAGGTGGTACTCTTGAGGTAATTGGCAAACATATTGATGAAGTTAAGCCAATTAAAAACATCACACCCTTTGTTGGAAGTGACAACAATCAGCTTATTGGAAATGTGATTTTTATTGACCGTTATGACAATGTAATAACCAACATCAAAAAATCATTTTTTGAAACCCTTCAAAAAGGTAGGCGTTTTGAGATTTCTGCACGAAATCACAAATTCAAAACAATCCATAAGCATTACTCCGATATAGTTGATTTTACAATACCTGTTGACAAGCGAAACGATGAAGGTCGTGGGCTTGTCGTTTTTAATTCTTCAGATTATTTAGAAATTGCAATGTACAAGAGTAATAAAGCTACAGTTGGTGGTGCATCCACCTTGATGGGATTGGAGATGATGGATAGTGTCACCATTAGCTTTTTTGACGATTAAATTAAGTTTAAAAACATAGCTCAAATGTTAATAAGTTTGTTTCGTAAATACACAACGAAAGGATATATTTGTAAGTAGATAACTCGACAAATTTAATACCAAAGCACATGAAATTTATTGTTTCCAGCACCTATTTATTAAAACAACTTCAAGTTTTAGGCGGTGTAATTAATAATTCCAACACCCTCCCAATTCTAGACAACTTTTTGTTTGAACTAAATAATAACGCACTTACTGTATCTGCCAGTGATTTGGAAACCACTATGGCATCTGTACTAAATGTGGAAAGCGATAATCAAGGTCAAGTCGCTATTCCTGCAAAACTATTACTCGATACCCTTAAAACATTTCCTGAGCAACCCCTAACCTTTGTCGTAGAATCAAATAACACTATAGAGATTAGTTCCAATCACGGAAAATACGCCCTAGCCTATGCAAGTGCTGATGAATTTCCAAAGACTGTTGCCTTAGATAATCCTAGTCAAACAATAGTACCGTCAGAAATTTTAGCTACTGCTATAAATAAAACAATTTTCGCAGCAGGAAACGATGACCTAAGACCGGTAATGAGCGGTGTATTTTTTCAATTTTCAACAGAGGGATTGACCTTTGTAGCTACCGATGCGCACAAGCTTGTTAAATACTCACGTACAGATGTACAAGCCAATGAAACTGCGGAATTTATAATGCCTAAAAAACCATTAAATATTTTAAAAGCTATTCTAGCAACAAGTGAAGAAGAGGTAAAGATTGAGTATAACGATTCCAATGCAAAGTTCTCTTTTGGAGACACCGAACTAGTTTGCCGATTGATTGATGGTAAATACCCAAATTATGAAGCAGTGATTCCAAAAGAAAATCCAAACCAATTAACCATCAATAGAAATCAATTTTTAAATTCTGTGCGTCGTGTCTCTATTTTCTCAAACAAAACTACACACCAGATTCGTTTGCGTATAGCGGGTGCAGAACTCAACATATCTGCAGAAGATATCGACTACAGCAACAAAGCAGAAGAGCGTTTAACATGTGATTATCAGGGTGATGATATCCAAATTGGTTTCAATTCACGCTTTCTATCAGAAATGCTCAGCAACATAACAGCAGATGACGTTCAACTCGAAATGAGTCTACCCAACAGAGCTGGTATTTTGACACCAGTCGACGGATTAGAACAAGGTGAGCAGGTAACCATGTTGGTAATGCCGGTTATGCTGAATAGCTAAATTATTTGAAGAAAATACCCTGGATTTTAAATTGCTAATCTGTGGCTGCTTTGTATTGCGGTGGATAGACCTATAGCTCTTAAAAAACTAGCTGTACATTTTCTCTCGAAGTACTTTAATTTTATCATCTTGCATGTACTCATCAAACGTTGTGTGGCGATCGATGACTCCGTTTGGGGTCAACTCTACCACTCTATTGGCCACAGTTTGCGCAAATTCATGATCGTGGGTCGTAAACAATACAGTTCCTTTGAAGTTTTTGAGAGAATTATTAAATGCTGTAATGCTTTCCAAATCCAAGTGGTTGGTGGGTTCATCCAACATCAAAACATTAGCGCGAATCATCATCATGCGCGAAAGCATACAACGCACTTTTTCTCCCCCAGAAAGAACATCAGCAGTTTTAAGCGCTTCTTCACCACTAAAAATCATTTTGCCCAAGAATCCACGAATGTAAACTTCCTCGCGTTCTTCTTCAGTGGTGGCCCACTGACGCAACCAATCAACAAGAGTTAGTTTTTCAGAAAAATATTCGCTATTGTCTAGTGGTAAATACGACTGAGAAGTGGTAACCCCCCAAGCATATTTCCCTATCTTGGCCTCTTGTTTCCCATTGATGATTTCATAGAAAGCTGTTGTCGCTCTAGAATCTTTTGAAAAGACAACCACTTTATCGCCTTTATTTAAATTTAAATCGATGTTTTGAAAGAGCACTTCACCATCCAAATCTGCAGAGAGTTTTTCAACGTTTAAAATCTGATCTCCAGCTTCACGTTCACGCTCAAAAATGATGGCTGGATAGCGACGACTCGATGGGCGAATATCCGCAACATTGAGTTTATCAATCATTTTCTTTCGACTTGTCGCTTGCTTCGATTTTGCAACATTAGCAGAAAAACGACGAATAAACTCCTCTAACTCTTTTTTCTTTTCTTCAGCTTTCTTGTTCTGTTGAGCACGTTGCTTGGCGGCCAATTGAGAGGATTCGTACCAGAAGGTATAATTGCCCGAAAAATGATTTATTTTACTAAAATCTATATCTGAAATATGCGTGCAAACCGCATCCAAAAAGTGACGGTCATGCGAGACTACAATCACACAATTGTCGTAGTTGGCCAAAAAGGTTTCCAGCCATGCTATGGTTTCGTAATCCAAGTCGTTGGTAGGCTCATCCATAATCAGTACGTCTGGCGAACCAAAAAGGGCTTGTGCCAAAAGCACACGAACCTTTTGTTTTCCGTCCAAATCGGCCATAGCAGTGTAGTGTGCATCTTCTTTGATACCTAAATTAGATAACATCGCAGCCGCATCGCTATCGGCATTCCATCCGTCCATTTCTTCATACTGCACTTGCAATTCTCCAATGCGATCGGCATTTGCGTCATTGTAGTCGTTGTAAAGTGCATCAATTTCGGTTTTAATAGCATATAATGGCTTATTCCCCATCAATACAGTTTCTAATACTGTGCTGCTATCGTACAAATTGTGATTTTGCTCTAAAACCGACATACGCTTTCCAGGCTCTAGGTGGACATGCCCAGAAGTTGCTTCTTGTTGACCAGAAATAATTTTTAGAAACGTGGATTTTCCTGCGCCATTGGCACCAATAATGCCGTAGCAATTCCCAGCATTGAATGTAACATTGACTTCGTCAAAAAGAACGCGTTTACCAAATTGTACCGATAAGTTTGAAACTGAAAGCATGTATTTATGTAGTTATTTAGAGTTACCCTAAAACTTCGGCAACTTTTTTACCAATTTCTGCAGGAGAATCTACCACATGCATACCGCATTCGCGCATGATGCGTTTTTTGGCTTGTGCAGTATCATCACTTCCACCAACAATAGCGCCTGCATGTCCCATAGTGCGTCCAGCTGGTGCCGTTTCACCAGCAATAAATCCTACTACAGGTTTTGTACTTCCACTGGCTTTGTACCATTGTGCGGCATCGCCTTCGAGTTGTCCACCAATTTCACCAATCATAACGACACAGTCGGTTTCATCGTCGTTGATAAGAAGCTCTAAAGCTTCTTTGGTAGTGGTGCCAATGATGGGGTCACCTCCAATACCAATGGCAGTAGAAACCCCAAGGCCTTGTTTAACGACCTGATCAGCAGCTTCATAAGTCAATGTTCCCGATTTGGAAACTACACCCACTCTACCCTTTTCAAATACAAATCCAGGCATGATCCCCACTTTGGCTTCTTCAGGTGTAATAACACCAGGACAGTTTGGTCCGACCAAACGGCAGTTTTTATCTTTTATATAATCTGCAGCTTTAATCATATCAGCTACAGGAATACCTTCTGTTATCGTTATAATCACTTCAATGCCAGCATCAGCCGCTTCCATTATGGCGTCGGCCGCAAAAGCAGGTGGTACAAAAATAATAGTTGTATTGGCAGCTACTTGCTTCACTGCTTCTTCTACAGTATTAAATACTGGGCGATCCAAGTGTGTTTGACCACCTTTTCCAGGAGTTACACCACCAACTATACTTGTACCATAGGCAATCATTTGTTCGGCGTGAAAAGTTCCCTCACTTCCTGTAAATCCTTGAACAATTATTTTTGAATCTTTGTTAACTAAAACGCTCATTGAAGTTTATTTTTTAATTGGTGCAAATGTAATTTTTTGAAGTTGATTTTTAAAATCAATTCTTATTTTTCTTTCAACATTTGTAGCAATTTCGGTAATTGGCGTAGAGCGGCCATTTCTTTTAGGCTGGCCCGCGATTCTTGAATAGGGGTGCCAAAATATGTTGTATTACCCGCAACAGATTTAGTTACACCTGTTTGACCCAAAATCACTGCTTTTGCACCAATTGTAATACCGCTATTGGTTCCTACTTGGCCCCATATTGTTACTTCATCTTCAATAATACAACAGCCTGCTATACCAGTTTGTGAGGCAATAAGACATTTTTTTCCAATTACAGTATCATGGCCCACTTGAATTTGATTATCCAATTTAGAACCCTGTCCAATGGTTGTATCTGCTGTTACGCCTCTATCTATGGTACAGCCAGAACCTATATGAACGTCATCTTCAATAACTACCCGACCACACGAAAGTAATTGATCATAGCCTTCTGGACGATTTTTGTAATAAAAAGCATCTCCACCTAAAACTGTTCCTGAGCCAATCACTACATTATCGCCTACAATAGCATCAGAAACTATTGTAACATTAGCGTGAATCAAACAATTTTTACCAATCTGGACGTTGGGGCCGATATAAACATTTGGTTGAATATGAGTATCATCACCTATTTTAGCTGATGGATCAATACTTACTGAGGAACGCATAAAAGGTTTGAAATGAGAAGTGAGTACGTTAAAGTCGCGGAATGGATCGTCGCTAATCAAAAGCGCTTTTCCTTCTGGGCAATCAACCTTTTTATTAATCAAGACGACCGTAGCGTTAGAATTTAGTGCTTTGTCGTAATACTTAGGGTGATCAACAAAAACAATATCACCAGCGGTCACCACATGAATTTCGTTGATCCCTAAAACAGGAAAATCGTCAGCACCTACATAATTACAATTTAAGAGTGAAGCGATGTGTCTTAAGGTCTGCGGTACGGGAAATTTCATAGAAATTTACTCTTTAACTCGTTCTTTGTAAGTGCCTTTAGCAGTTTCGATTTTGATCTTATCGCCTTCGTTTATGAATAATGGGACGTTTATAGTTGCGCCAGTTTCAACTGTAGCAGGTTTAGTAGCGTTTGTTGCTGTATTGCCTTTGACTCCTGGTTCAGTAGAAGTTACTTCAAGTATAACACTCGCAGGCATATCAACAGAAAGTGGCATATCATCTTCAGAATTAATAATAACAGTTACAACCTCCCCTTCTTTTAAAAGCCCGGGGTTATCTATAGTATTAACGTTTAATGTAATCTGGTTATAATCTTCAACATTCATGAAATGATACATGTCTCCTTCTGGGTATAGGTATTGAAATTTATGTGTTTCAACACGAACATCCACTATTTTATGTCCTGCAGAAAAAGTATTATCAATAACTTTTCCTGTGGTTACACTTTTAAGTTTTGTTCGTACAAAAGCAGGGCCCTTTCCTGGTTTAACGTGTAAAAATTCAATAATTTTAAAAATATCGTGGTTGTAGCGAATGCATAAACCGTTTCTGATGTCTGATGTGTTTGCCATAATATTAATTTGATTTAAAATAACCCTTCATGATTCCACGGTGCGAATTTTTGATAAATTGTAAAATTTCGTCCCGCTCCGGTGTGGCCTCCATTTCAGCTTCAATAATGGATGAAGCTTGAGTGTTATTATAATTTTTTTGATAGAGCAATCTGTAAATTCCTTGAATTTCTCTAATTTTCTCTGTGCTGTATCCTCTACGGCGCAGTCCAACAGAATTGATCCCAACGTAAGACAAAGGCTCACGTGCCGCCTTAACAAATGGTGGAACATCTTTGCGTACCAACGATCCACCGGTCACAAAAGCGTGGTTTCCAATAGAACAAAACTGATGTACAGCAGTCATACCAGCAAGCACCACATAATCACCAACATTAATATGACCTGCTAGAGTACTGTTATTTGAAAAAATACAATTCTTCCCAACAACGCAGTCGTGAGCAATGTGACAATAGGCCATGATTAAGCAATTATCACCAATTACCGTTTTCATTCGGTCAGTAGTACCTCTATTGATTGTAACACATTCTCGTATGGTGACATTATCGCCGATAACTGTAGTAGTATCTTCATCATTGTATTTTAAATCTTGAGGATTTGCTGAAATGACAGATCCAGGAAAAATATTACAATTTTTTCCGATCCTTGCTCCTTCCATTATTGTTACATTGGACCCAATCCATGAACCTTCGCCAATAACCACATTATTGTTGATGGTTGTAAAGGGTTCTATGACAACGTTTTTTGCAATTTTGGCGCCTGGATGAACGTATGCTAGTGGTTGATTCATTCGTTTGTTTTTATACTATTTTACCTTAGAAATTTGAGCCATTAATTCGGCTTCTGCACATAATTTACCGTTAGCATAAGCATAGCCTTGCATGTGGCAAATGCCCCTGCGAATTGGCGTTATGAGCGAGCAACTAAATATAAGTGTGTCTCCAGGTACTACTTTTTGTTTGAACTTCACTTTATCTATTTTCATAAAAAACGTGAGGTAATTTTCTGGATCTGGCACTGTATTAAGAACCAGAATACCACCCGTTTGTGCCATTGCTTCAACAATGAGTACTCCGGGCATTACAGGTGCACCAGGAAAATGTCCTTGAAAAAAGGACTCGTTCATTGTAACATTTTTGGAACCAATCACATGATTTGGCGAGAGCTCAAATACTTTGTCAATTAACAAAAATGGTGGACGGTGTGGCAACATGTCCATAATGGCATTCACATCCATAACTGGAGTTTGATTCAAATCAACCGCAGGCATTTTATTTCGTCGTTCTATTTTTATAATCTTGGCCATTTTCTTTGCGAATTGAGTATTGACAAAGTGCCCCGGTTTATTAGCAATAACTTTACCCTGCAAGCGAATACCGGTTAGAGCCAGATCACCAATAACGTCTAAAAGCTTGTGACGTGCAGCTTCATTTGGATAATGTAAGGTTAAATTATCTAAAATCCCGTTTGGTTTTACTGAAATTGAATCTTTATTAAAAGCGACTTTTAGCTTTTCCATAGTTTCTTTCGAGAGCGGTTTTTCAACGTATACAATAGCATTGTTAAGATCCCCACCTTTAATTAAGCCATGCTCAAGGAGCATTTCTAATTCGTGTAAGAAACTAAAGGTTCTAGAAGCCGCAATATCTTTTTTAAAGTTCGAAAGCTTTGGGAGTGTAGCATTTTGTGTTCCTAGTACTTTGGTGCCAAAATCAACCATAGTCGTTACCTGATACTCATCAGATGGTATGATAGTAATATCACTCCCTGTTTCTTCATCAATATACGATATTACATCTTTGACTATGTAAACTTCTCTAAAAGCATCTAATTCCTCTATGCCAGCTTGTTCAAGAGCTTCTATGAAAAATTTAGACGATCCGTCCATAATGGGAGGTTCAGAAGCATTCAATTCAATTATGGCGTTGTCGATTTCCAATCCCACTAAGGCAGCAAGTACGTGTTCGCTAGTTTGAATAGAAACACCATTTTTTTCTAAACAAGTTCCTCTTTGTGTACTCGTTACAAAATTAGCATCAGCCTTGATAATGGGCTCACCCTCCAAATCTACTCTTTTAAAAGCATAACCAAAGTTTGGTTCTGCGGGCAAAAAAGTAAGCGTTACGTTATTACCAGTGTGTAATCCTACTCCTTCAAGCGTAGTTGGATTAGAAATTGTTGTTTGTTTAGATTGGGTTTTTGTAATCATTTTTTTATTTGTTTTTCAAGCTCAGTAATTGTTTTTGCAATCTGAGGTAGGTTTTTAAAATGAACATAGGATTTATAGTAATCACCATAACCAATCGCAGGAGTACCCTGCAAAACTTCGTTGTCTGAAACGTTTTTTGAAATTCCTGATTGTCCCTGGATTTTTACCTTATTCCCTATAGTAATATGTCCAGCAATACCAACTTGGCCACCAATTTGACAATAGGCACCAATTTTAGTTGAGCCTGCAATTCCCGTTTGAGCAGCAATAACAGTATGTTCCCCTATAACTACATTGTGAGCAATTTGGATTTGATTATCCAATTTCACTCCTCTTCTAATGATGGTGGAACCTAAAGTTGCACGATCAATTGTTGTCGCAGCTCCTATGTCTACGTTATCTTCAATAACGACATTCCCAATTTGAGGAACCTTGTCGTAAACTCCTTTTTCATTTGGAGAGAACCCAAAACCATCGGCGCCAATAACAACAGATGCATCAATGTTACAATGATTACCAACTATACAGTCAGAGTATATTTTAACACCCGCCATGACTGTAGTATTATCTCCAATTACGACATTGTCACCAATGTAACAATTAGGGTAAATTTTGACATTATTTCCTATATGAACATTTTCGCCTATTGAAGTAAATGCACCAATATAAATTTGATCTCCATAGACTGCACTATCCGCAATTGAAATTGGCGCTTCGATACCAAGTTTGTTGTTTTTGATCAAATTGTAATGCTCCAAAAGTTTTGAAAATGCAGTATACGCATTGGCAACTTTCACTAGAGTAGTTGAAATTTCTTTCTCAGCAACAAAATCGTGATCTACAATAGTAACAGAAGCGTGGGTGGAATAAATGAAAGGAGTGTATTTAGGATTGGACAAAAAAGTAAGAGATCCGGCTTCACCATCTTCAATCTTAGAAAGAGTGTGGACTTCTACGTTTTCATCTCCAACGACTTCTCCGTTGAGCAATTCGGCTATTTGATTAGCTGTAAATTTCATTCAACTGCAAAAGTAAAAAAAATAATCATAGCAACTCTTTTGGAAAGCAGATATAATGCCTTTTTACTGTTTTAGACAGGCCTTTTAAATTTAGGTTATCGGAAGCATCGATGACATCAGAAATACTACCGTCTTTGTGTAAAATTGATATTCCATCATCGTGAGGTGTGTAGCCTGTATTTTTAATTGACCCAGAAAAAACAAAATATGCAACATCAGCAGCTTGATTGTCTGTTTGTGCTATCCACTGCTTTTGTAATCTGTCAAGCTCACTTTGTATTTGGTTTTTTTTGTAAAATTTAATCTTAAGTAATTTACGTTCTAAAAGGCGAGCAGACATGTTCCTAAGGACATCATCAGAGTGATTTTGCCATGATTTCAGGGCAGCAATAATGTCATAATCGTCCAATTTAGAAAATTGTTCCAAAACAGAAGTGTCAAAATTTGTTGGGTTTATAGTTTCCTCAAGAAAAAATCCAAAGGCGGAACTCACATTTAAGGCTACTGATTGTTGCGCAAGTTGTTTTGCCCGCTTCAATACATTGATGATCATTTGTTCAGCAACTAAACTAGTTTTGTGAAGGTAGACTTGCCAATACATTAAACGACGTGAAGTAAGAAATTTTTCAATTGAATAAATACCTTTCTTTTCAATAACCAAGTGGTCATCTACAACATTCATCATAGAAATTAAGCGTTCACTATTTATATTTCCTTCTGAAACACCAGTGTAAAAACTATCGCGCTTCAAATAATCCGAACGATCCATATCTAATTGACTTGAAATCAATTGACCAAAAAATTGACGTGAATAATCCCCTTTAAACATTGTAATGGCTAAACTTAATCTACCATCAAACTCATTATTTAAATCTTGCATGAAACGAAGAGATATGGACTCATGGCTTATTTCATGAACAATGCTGTGTTCCATGGCGTGGCTAAATGGACCATGACCAATATCGTGTAATAATATGGCAATATAAAGTGCATTTTCTTCTTGATTAGAAATAGAAATTCCTTTAAACTTTAAAATACGGACTACTTTTTGCATCAAGTGCAAACAGCCTAAAGCATGATGAAATCTTGTGTGGTGCGCACCTGGATAAACTAAATAAGATAATCCCATTTGAGAAATCCTACGCAAACGCTGGAAATAGGGATGCGCGATGAGATCAAAAATTAAAGGATTTGGAATTGTAATAAATCCATATATTGGATCGTTAAATATTTTGAGCTTATTGCTGGTATTCAAACTAATTTAGTTTTATTTTGTGTCCTGAGGGGGAAACATATTTATATTAGCGTAAAAGTAATAAAATCAGAACATATACAATTAATTAGAAGGAGTTTATGAGCAGTATACATATTTTGTGGGTTGATGATGAAATTTCACACCTAAAACCACATATTATTTTTTTGGAACAAAAAAACTATAAAATCACTCCATGTACAAACGGTTCAGATGCTCTTGAAGTATTTGCCGAAAATAATTTTGATATCATCTTTTTAGATGAAAATATGCCCGGGCTTTCTGGATTAGACACCCTGTCTGAACTAAAAAAACTAAATGCAAATATTCCTGTGGTGATGATCACAAAAAGCGAGGAAGAATATATAATGGAAGAGGCCATTGGAAGCAAAATTGCTGATTATCTGATTAAGCCTGTCAACCCTAACCAAATCCTTTTGAGTTTAAAAAAGAATTTAGATCACAGCCGTTTGGTTTCTGAAAAAACATCGTCAAGCTACCTTCAAGAGTTTAGAGAAATTTCACTTGAGATGATGGGGCTTAAAACAACAGAAGATTGGAAGGATTTATACCAAAAGTTGACGTTTTGGGAATTAAAATTGGAGGATTCACAAGATCCCACACTTACAGAAATTCTCGAAGCACAAAAAACGGAAGCCAACCAGCAGTTTGGTAAATTTATTGAAAATAATTATGCCTCTTGGTTTGAAGGTGATGAAGGCCCTACACTATCACATAATCTATTTAAATCGAAGATTGTGCCGCATCTATCCACAAGCCAACCTACTCTACTTGTTGTGATTGACAATTTGCGCTATGATCAGTGGAAAGCTATTGAATCGAATGTAAACAAGCACTACAAAACAACAGAAAACAGCATGTATTACAGTATTTTACCTACCGCTACTCAATATGCGCGAAATGCACTTTTTTCGGGATTAATGCCCAAACAAATGGAAACACTTTATCCAAATTACTGGAAAAACGACACAGATGAGGGCGGGAAAAATTTATATGAAGATAAATTTTTAGCTGAGCAACTAAAAAGGTTGAATCTTAATCATCTTACACACGAGTATGTCAAAATTACAAATCTAAAGGCCGGTAAAAGATTGGCAGATAATTTTAAGTCAAAAGCGAAAAATGACCTCACGGTTTTGGTCTACAATTTTGTAGATATGCTCTCTCATTCAAAAACAGAAATGGAAGTGGTAAAAGAACTTGCATCTGATGACAAGGGATACCGATCGCTGACGCAAAGCTGGTTCAAAAATTCTCCTTTGATTGATATTATAAAACAAGCGCAAGAACTCAATTTCAAGCTTATTGTCACTACAGACCACGGGACCATAAACGTAAAGACTCCGTCAAAGGTAATAGGAGATCGAGAAACTAGTTTAAACCTTCGCTACAAAACGGGACGTAGTTTGAGTTACGAAAATAGAGATGTTTTGGCGGTAAAAGACCCAAAGTCAATTGGCCTACCCTCTATTTCAATGAATAGTTCTTTTATTTTTGCTAAAGAAAATTCTTTTTTTGCTTATCCTAACAACTACAATCATTACGTTAGCTACTACAGAAATTCATACCAACACGGAGGAATATCATTAGAAGAAATACTCATTCCATTTGCCGTATTAACCCCTAGATAAAAAGCAATGAAAAAGATCTTTAAGTTAGAAAATATAGATCAAATTGCACAGGAACTTAAAGAAATGTTCAGTAGAAAAATTGTGCTTTTTAATGGCGAAATGGGTGCTGGCAAAACCACACTCATAAGCGCTATTGTCCGTGCGCTGGGTCATAGTGAAGAAACCTCTAGCCCTACCTTCTCGATAGTGAATGAATATAAACTTGAAAATGGATACGTATATCATTTTGATTTTTATAGAATTAAAAATCATTACGAAGCATTAGATATCGGAATTGACGACTATTTTTGTTCTGGGTATTGGAATTTTATTGAGTGGCCTGAAAAAATTACGAATTTACTCCCTGAAGAAGTTATGGTTGTCAATTTAGAGATTATAAGTACTACCGAGCGCAGTATAGAATGTTTTGAATCCGAAGTATTATAAATAGGTCTAAAAATAATTGTAATTTGCAATAACATTATAAAAATTATGCAACAACCAATCTCTCCTTTTTCCAAAGCCCAACTACTGCCTAAAGAAGAGCGCCTAGAGGTTTCTAATCACAATGCTAAGCTAAATATCGGGCTACCAAAAGAACGATCATTTCAAGAAAAACGGATTTGCTTGACACCCGATGCTGTTTCAGCTCTAACTAGCAATGGGCATCGAATACTTATAGAATCTGGCGCTGGACTAGATGCCGCATTTGATGATAAAGAATACAGTGAAGCTGGTGCTGAAATTACAACAGATACCGCAAAAGTATTCGCTTGTCCAATGATTCTAAAGGTTGAACCACCAACACTAAATGAGATTGAACTTATCAAACCCAATACTATTTTATTGTCGGCACTACAACTAAAAATGCAACAAAAGAGCTATTTTGAAGCCTTGTCACGAAAGAAAATAACTGCTCTTGGATTCGAATTCATCAAAGATAGTGAAGGAGCATTTCCAGCAGTACGTCAACTTAGTGAAATTGCAGGTACTGCTTCAATTCTAATTGCTTCAGAAATCATGTCTATTACCAACCGAGGCAATGGTTTATTGTTAGGAAATATAAGCGGAGTTCCGCCTACAGAAGTTGTTGTTATTGGCGCTGGTGTTGTCGGTGAATTTGCCACAAAATCTGCTCTGGGACTTGGCGCTAATGTTAAAGTTTTTGATGGATCTATCTCTAAGCTAAGAACACTACAAGCCAATGTAGGACAACGAATATACACCTCTACGATGCAGCCCAAAAACCTAATGAAAGCACTTATGCGTTGTGATGTTGCTGTTGGTGCAACAAAAGGAAAAAACAGGTCGCCTATTTTGGTAAATGAAGCCATGGTAGAATCGATGAAACAGGGGGCTATTGTGATTGATGTAAGTATAGATATGGGCGGATGCTTTGAAACTAGTGAGCTCACCACACATGACAACCCCACATTTGAAAAACATGGAGTAATTCATTACTGTGTACCTAATATACCTGCACGCTATTCTAGAACATCCTCAGTGTCTCTAAGTAATATTTTTACGTCTTATCTTCTTAAAATTGGAGAGGTTGGTGGACTTGAGAATGCAATCCGTCAAGACCATGGACTTAAAAACGGAATTTATGTCTACCACGGTGTGATAACAAATAAAAGTGTTTCCAACTGGTTCGACTTGGATTGTAGCGATTTGAACCTGTTAATTTTTTAAATTTTAAATATGAAATTTATACATCGCCTTGGATTTT